>Ga0256407_10007753_pt1 | contig 16004 bp, 6 predicted proteins | sample RumenRJG_04DNA_FD_193489 | JGI IMG/M metagenome (GOLD analysis project Ga0256407, IMG submission 193489) | Bovine rumen microbial communities from Lethbridge, Alberta, Canada - RJG_04 | ecosystem: Host-associated > Mammals > Digestive system > Stomach > Rumen | place: Canada: Alberta | collected...
TTCTTCTAAATAAAATCTAAAACAAAAAAAAAAAAAAAAAAAATGATATTACATCAAAATAAAAATTATAAAAAAAAATGTCAGATTTGAAAAAAATAAGTTCCTCAGACCTAGAAGAAACTTTAAAATTAAACGAGGCAAATTTAAAATTTCAATGTGAATACCAAACAACATATGGACAACAATTAAGAATATGTGGTAACTTACAAGAATTAGGAGGATGGGACATAGAAAAATCAATAATAATGGAAACAAATGAAAATCTTTTTCCAATATGGGAAAGTAAAGAGGAATTAAATTGTCCAATTGGAATGACAATAGAATATAAATATGTTATTTGTAATGAAAATGGAAGTAAAGAATATGAAAAATTACCAAATGATTCAAAAAGAATTTTAACAATGAAACAAAGTGGTAAATTTTTAATTATAAATAAACAAAATGATAATAATTATCTTAAAATAAAGAAATTAGATAAACAATTAGATGAGGATAAACAAAAAAATGATAATTTAAATGAATTAAATATGAAAGATTTAAAATTTAATTTTAATGATAGAAGAAAACAATCAGTTGATTCTGCATCAGGAATAGCAACTTCATTAGGTCCAATTGATTTAATTAGTTATGAAAATAATAAAATGGTTTCTGATTTAACAATAAATAATATTCAATTTGCTTTAAATAATAAATTAATTTCTTCAGAAAGAATTATAATGGCAACTAATTATCTTCCTATTATAATAGAAAAAAAAAATAATAATTATGAAATTAAAGTAGAAGAATATTCTTCAATTTTTGCTATGATTAATCATTTAAAAATGAATAAAAAAATAAAAATTTTCTGGGTTGGTATGTTAAGAAATTATTTTGATTTTACTGAGGAAGAATTATATGAAATTGAAGATTTATTAGAAGAAAATGATTATTATTTAATTCATCCTAAAAAAGCACATTGGGAAGGACATTTAATTTATGTAAATCAAATAATGTTTCCAATATTTATAAGTTCAATGTTTGATTATAAAAATGAATATTTAAGTGAATGTGAAAAATATTTTCAATGTTATTATGAAATTAATTCAAGATATGCAGAAGCAATTGCAAATGCATCAAAAGAAAATGATTTAATTATATTAAATGATATTACTTTAGCATTAGTCCCAAATGTAATAATGCAAAGAAATAATAATGCAACTATTGGAATTTATATTCATTCACCTTTTCCTGCTTCTGATGTTGTAAAAGCTTATCCTAGATATCAAGAAATTATTAAATCTATTTTATTATGTGATGTTATTGGTTTTTATTTTTATTCTAATGCTAGAAATTTTATGACTGTTTTAAGAAGATTTTTTGGTCTTTTTTATGAAATTCAAAAAAAAGGTTTTATTAGTTTAAATTATTTAGGAAGAACTATTTTATTTGATATTATGCAAGGACAAATTGAACCTGAGTTTTTATTAAGTCTTGAAAAAGAAGAAGAATGTCAAAAATATCAAAAAGAATTTGAAAATGATTCAGATGATAATTTTAAAATATTATGTTTTGATAATATTAGTGCAATTAGGGCTTTAGGTATGAAATTAAGAGTTATTGATACTTTCTTTGAAAAAAATGAAGAATTAATACCAAAAACTACATTTATAATGTGGATTAAATATTATCAAATTGAAAATTCAAATGATAAAATTACAAAAGAATATGTAAATGAAGCAATAAAAAAATTAAAAGAAAAATATAAAAATGATAATATAATAAAAGTAGAATATTTCATAAATTTTAATATATATAAAAGATTAGCATTATTTAAAAAATGTCATGTTTTATTATATCCACAATACTTCGAAGGACAAGGAATATATGCAAATGAATTTTTAGCAATGAAAACAGAAAATCAAAGATATGGATTAATTTTATCAGAAAATATAACATCAACAATGTCAGTACCAAGTATAATAAAAGCAAATCCATTTGATTCATCTTTTATAGCAGATAAATTAAAATTAATTTACAATTGGGAACCATCAAAAAGTAAATATGAAAAAGATTATAATTTCATAAAGAATCAAAGTGTATTAAAATGGGTATCAAATTTTATTTCAGATATAAAAAGAATAAGACATAATGACTCAACAAATAAAGTAAAAGTTGGTTTAGGTTTAAATATGGGAATAATGAAATTAAATGATTCATTTTCACCACTTTCATCATCAAGAGTATCAAAATATTATTGTAGAACACAAAATAGAATTTTCTTTTTAGATTATGAAAATACATTACAAGAAATAGATGAAACAATTTGTGATGAAACTACATCAATTACAAATTCCCCATCAAAAAAAAATATATTATCTCCAAGAAGTGCTTTATTAAAAGTTTTAGATAATTTATCACAAGATGAAAATAATCTAATTTTCATAATGTCAAAATACGAAACTGATTTTTTAACAAATTTCTTTTCAAAAGTTCCTAATTTAGGTTTATGTGGAGAAAATGGATTTTATTACAAATATCCAAAGGAAAAAACATATAATCAAATAGTGGATATTCAAGATTGGAGTTGGAGAGATACAGTAATAAAAATATTAAAAGAATTTACAGATAAAACAGAAGGTAGTTTTTATATAGAAAAAAAATCTTGTGTTATTTGGAATTATAAATTAAGTGATAGTGACTTTGGTCCTATTCAATCAGATGAAATTAAAACTCATTTAATGAGTATTTTTTCAAATAAATTAGATATTGAAAATTATAATGGAACACTTGAAATTAAACCTAAAGATGTTAATAAAGGAGCTTTTGTTGCTAAAATTATACAAGAAGAATTTAAAAAAAGAAATATTGATTTAATTGTCGCTTTTGGTGATGATAATACAGATGAAGAAATGTTTTCTTATTTTAATTCAGCTGAAAAATATTTTCCTAATTTTAATAATAAAATTAAAGTATTAACTGCGACTATTGGAAAAAAACCATCTAAGGCAAAATATTTTATTAGTGATGTTAATGATTGTATTGGGATTTTAGATTCTGTTACTCATACTAACTTTTCTAATAAATTTGAGAGGAGAGCTCATGTTTCAAAAACTGATAATTTTACTCCTCAATTACATTTATTTAGTCTTAGACAAAATATAAAGAGAAGTACTCTTAAAGATGAGGATGAATTAAAAAATTTAAATACTCCTAGATTGTTTGAAGATGATGATGAATAAAATTATTTATTAAATATTTTATATTTTATTTAATTATTATTAAGAAAAAATTTAAATTGGTATTTAAAAAAATAAGATAAATATATAAAAAATATATGATACAATAATATTTTTTGTTATTAATAAAACATAAATGTCTTTATTTAATAATAAATTATTCAAAATTTATTAAATCTGTTAATGATTTTTTTTTAATATATTCCATTCTAGAAATACAAACATTACTTTCAAGATTAATTTTAAGATCTTCAAAAGAAGAAGATTCCTTTCTAATCTCAAATTTTTTTTTTCCATTATTTAAACTTTGATTAGTATTTTCAATATCATCACTTGGACTTTCTTGTTCAATTTCATTTATATTACCATTTAAAATATTATTAACTTTGAAATTAATTAAATTATAACATTCACCATCACAAAATTCAATATGAGGATATCTTTGATCATAAGTTATAATATTATCAACTATTAATTGACATCTATATTTACCTGATTCTAAATCATTTGGTTCTATAAATAATAAAAACATTTTTAATATTTTATTATATTCAAATTTATATGTTTTTATTGTAAATTTTAATTCTCCAAATTTTCCAATTGTTAAATTATTCATTAAAACATGAATTTTAATTTCTACTTCATTGGCTTTAAATGGATATGTTATTGTGTATAAGTTTTTCATTTTTTTTAATATTGTTTGTATTTTTTCACATATTTTTTTCCCACGATATATACTTTGGATTTTTGCTATTGCTTCATATCTTTTTTGAATTAAATTATATGTTAAAAAAGAATTTTTAAATTTTATTATGTTATAATATGAAGTAAATAAATTTTCTATTAAATTTTCTTTTATTTTATAATTTTTTACTATTTTATTATTAATCATTAAAATTTTTGTATGTTTTAATGAAAGTTTTTGTCTTATAAATGATTGGATTTTTACTATTGAATCTATACATTTTTTTTGAAGTTTTTCTTTTTTTTCTTTATAAAATTCCTTTCTAAATATATATGAACGAAATATACTTTGAATTAATATAACCTTTTTGAATTGATTTATAAATGTATATTGTTTATGTATTTTTATATATCTATTAAATGTTTTGTTATATTTTTGAATTGATATATTATTAAAATTTAATAATATTTCTTTTATTTTACTATTATGTTTTGATTCTTTTATTTCTTTTTTTAATTTTATAATTGATTGAGTAAAACTTTTATATTTTGTTTCTATATATTTTTTCATTTTTATTAAATAATTTTCATTTTCTTTTCTCTTTTTAATGATTTCATTAGTTAAAAAAGTATTAATATTTAAATCTAAAATACAATTGATTAACTTATATTCGACTATGGATAAAGAATCTTTTTGTTTTTGATTTCTCTCCATAATGATTTAAATAAGATGTCAAATATAAAAAATAATTTAAAAAAGTAAATTTATTATTTTAAACGAAGAAAATGGATTTATGAATATATCAAAAATTTAAATTTTATTATAATTTGAGTATATTTACAAAATTATAATTTTATTTTGATTTATTGAACTAATAATTGAACAGAATATTAAAAAAAAATAAATTAAATATTATCAACAATTTTATAAATTAAAGATTTAGTTTTTATTTAATTAAAATTAGATAAAGAAAATTAATTGAAATATATAATAATTATATATAGATTTATGTATACTTATTTAAGTATAAAGGTATATAAAAAAAATATTATTTTCTTGAATAAAAAAAATTTATTAAATATAATTATTTAATATGTTTTTAAAAAAGAAATAATTCAAATAAAGTTTTTATTTTTATTTTAAGTTATTTATCATATAAGGATAAATTATTTATTTTATATTTAAATTATTTGATTTATAATTTTTAAATATTTGTATATAATAAATGTCAAATGAGCAAAATCAAATATCAGAAAATGAATATAATAAATATTCACTTCATTTAAAACAGATTTTTGATCAAATTGATTATTATATATCGAAGAAAAATAATTATTATCAAGAAATAGTTGATTATATAAAACAATTTCCAAAATTATTAGAAAATGATAAAAAGATAAATTTAAATGCTGATAAATATTTCCCTATAATAGCAAAATCTCTTCAATATGAATCATATAAAATTACTGATTGTGTTTTAAAGAATTTAAAACCTTTAATTTCAAATAATTTTTTACTTGGAAACACAAAAGAAAATGATATCACAGAAACAGAAAATAAAAATAATGAAAATAGAAAAATAATTGATTTAATAATAGAAACCTTATGTTCTCTAGAAAATAATAGTTATGAAGAAATTTGGTTAGGAACAATTGATGTATTAAATGAAATAATAATAAATCAAAATATAATTTTAACAAAAGATAATATAATAAAAATTCTAAATTTTTATTTTGAAATTTTTTCAAAAATAAAAAATAATAACCAAAATAAAGAGATAGAAGAAAAAATAAAAAACATAATAAATGAATATTATATAGAAATAAATTCCTATAATAAATATGATAATCTAATAACTTTTTTATTAGATAGAAAAGATACAAATATGAGTACAGAATCATTTAATAATGAAATATTAATCAAAATATATAATGATTTAAGAAATAAAAATTTAATAGAAAAGATTTTTAAAAATAATCCATTAGATATATTAATATGTAGAATTGGAAAACAAATGGTAGATTTAATATGTTTACAAGATGCAAAAGGAGATTTAAATAGTTATAATCATTATAAAGTAAATTCATTAATTCCAAAATGTGAAAATGATTTTAATTTACCTTTATATAGAAAATTATCAAATATAAAAATATTGAATGAATACAATTATGAAAATGGAAGATTTGGTTGGTGTTATATTTGTAGAAAAAAAGCTGATTATTATTGTAAAGAAAGAAAAGTTCCTGTTTGTTCATATAAATGTAAAGAAATATTAAATAATGAAGATAATAAAATTTTAATTATTCAAAAAAAACATTTTGATAATGATAATTGTTGTGAAATATTTAAATTTTTATCAAATGTTTTATCAAAAGAATATTATTCTCAAAAAATAAAAAAATTAACTTTAGAATTAATAATTTTTATAATTGAAAAATATAATAGTACCTTAACAAATAATAAACATTTTATTCAAATTATAAGAGATAATCTATCAGAAGGTTTATTTCAAACTTGTTTAAGTGAATATATGGATATATTTGAATTAGGTATAAATGTATTTTTTTTATTATGGAAATATTTTAGAGAATATTTAAAAAATCAAATAGGAATTTTTAATCAAAATGTATTTTTAAAAATATTAGAAAGTGAAAACTCATATTTTCAACAAAAAAAAATAATATTAGAAAACTTTTCAAAAAGAGATGGAATTTATTTTATAGAATTATATGCAAATTATGATTGTGAAGCAGATGAAAGATTATTAGTAAATAGAATAATAACAGCATTAATATATATAGTTCAAGGTAAATATATGAAAAATCAAAATTCATATTCAGATTCTGAAAATTATGAATTAATAAGTTTATCACTTAAAATATTAACAAATATAATAGAATCAATATCAAGTTATTGTATAGAATTTTTTTCAAAAAGAAATAAAAATATATTAAATGATTTAGGTGAAGATGAAGGAGAAAAACTAGATGATATTAATAATACTAATAATAGTGATTTATCCCAAGGTGTGACTGTAACAAATGATTTTTTAACAAAAGAAAAAATAGATTTAAATTTAAAAAAAAAATTCCAATTTCAAGAAGCAGCAAAAGAATTTAATTTAAAACCAATAAGAGGAATAAATTATTTAATAAAACATAGATATATTGATATATCAAATATTGATAAAGAAGCATATTCAATAAGTAATTTCTTGAGAAAAAATCAAAATTTAAATAAACAAAAAATAGGAGAATTTTTAGGAGAAAAAAATGATTTATCATTAAAGACATTAAAATATTTTACAGAGTCATTTAATTTTAAAGGAATGAAAATAGTATCTGCAATAAGATTTTATTTATCAACATTTCAATTACCTGGAGAAGGACAAAAAATTGATAGAATACTTCAAAATTTTGGGGCAAAATATTATAATGATAATAATACTATTTATGAAAGTGCAGATGCAACTTTTTATTTAACTTATTCAATTATGATTTTACAAACTGAATTACATAATCCTAATGTTAAAGAAAAAATGTCTTTGGAAGCTTTTATTAAATTTGTTAATGAACAAAATTCTAAACAAATAGAGGATGATATATTAAAAGATATTTATGAAGATATTTTAAATGAACCAATTTCACTTCCTGAATTAGATGAAGCAAAAGATAAGTTAAAAAATAATAAAAAAGAAGAAAAATATAAAAGAGAAAGACAAAGAATAATAAATGAAATAAATATGAAATTAAAACAAAATAATGAAAAACCATATTTTAGAATATTAGATAGAGAAGAATTTTTAGAATCTTTTATGAGTAATATTTGGACTCCACTTTTAGTAATGTATGTTGTAATCATTGAATCATCAGATAATCCTAATTTATATACTCCTTGTATTTATGGTTTAAGTAATTGTATTCAAATTTTTGGTTTAATGAATTTAGATTCTCAACAAAAACAAGCATTAATGACTTCTTTTAGTAAATTAACTAATATTTTTTCCATTAAACCAATAGAAGAAAAAAATATTTTATGTATTAAAGAAATTTTACATTTAGCAAATTCTGATTGTAGATATTGTAAATATACTTGGAATATTATTTTAGAAATTATTAAAAAAATATATATTTATCATTTAAGTGTTAATGGTTCAAAATTAGAAAAAGAACAAATATTTAAAAGATTAAGTGAAAAAAATAAAAATAATTCAAATTATGAAGAACAACTTCAAATAGAAAAACAAAATATGAAATTAATAACAAAGGAAATACCAAGTAATGATTATGAAAAAATATTTCCAAAAACTAAAAATTTTGACCAAGGTTCAATAATAGATTTTGTATCATCATTATGTGAAATAGCAAAAAAACAATTTATAAATGATGAAGTATCAAAAATATTTTTCTTACAAAAAGTAATAGAAGTTGCAGAATCAAATTTAAAAAGAAATAGATATATATGGAGAAATATTTGGAATACAATAGGAACTTTTTTAACTGAAGTTGGATTAGATAATAATACTGATAATTCAATTACTTCAATTGATAGTCTAAGACAATTAGCAATGATATATTTACCTAAAGAAGAAAATAGCGAATTTCATTTTCAAACTGAATTTTTAAAACCTTTTAAAGAAATTTGGGAAAAAAGTAATAATGAACATACTAAAGAATATATAATTTTTTGTATTAATAATATTGTAAGAAATCAAACTCATTGTATAAAATCAGGTTGGAATATTATTTTAGAAATTTATAGTTCTGCAATTAAAGGAAATAATATTAATAATAATAATGAAATTATTAAACAAATCTTTGATACTTTATATGATATTTCTATTAATCATTTTAATGATATTAATGATATTTTACCTAATTTTATTCAATGTATTGGGAATTATTCTTTAATTAAACCTAAAGAAGTTAATAATATTTTAAATCATTTTCAAATGAAAATTAATAAAATTGAAAATTTTCAAATTTTACTTTCTTCATATTCTCCATTTATTTCATATGAAAATGAAGAAATTAGAAATTTAGGTTTAAATAATTTATTTACTACATTAAATTATGGTTTGAGTAATTTAAAAGGTTTAAAAGAAAATAATGATTTTTGGAAATTTTTTATAATTACAATTTTAATTCCAATTATAGAAGAATTAGATAAAAAATCAATAAAAATGAATGATAGAGAGCTTGAATTAAGTAAATTTCATCAAATTTTATCAGAAATTGAACTAAAAACTGCTAATTTATTTAATGATTATTTTGAATATAATTATATGTATTTTAATAATTTTTTATTTACATTATCAGAAGTTATTTTAGAAGAAAACAAATTAATATGCTATACAGGGTTAGAATGTTTAAAATATATGATTGGAAGTGATAGAATGTCAAATTCAATTTATTTAGATGCATTAATAAAATTAATAACTTCATTAATTCATAAATCACTTCAAACTGAATTTTTTTCACTTGATATTAATAAAATAGATGATCCTAATTATAAAGATAAATATTTAGAAATTATGAATAGAATTACAGTTTATTCAGTTATCCAAATTTCAATTATATCAATAATTGAAGAAATAAAAACAAAATATTTACCATTAATAACACAAGAAAATATTCAATTATTATTAGAATGTTTAAATGCAAGTATAGAAGTTTCATATAAATTTAACCGTGAAATTAATTTGAGAATGTTAATAAGTCAAAAAGAACATTCAAAAGTAACAAGAGGATTATTTCGTCAATTAAAAGCAATAATTATATATTTTGATATATTAAATAAATTAAATAATGAAAATTTTTCTGATGATAATCATGATTTTTGTTTTAATACAATTATGAATGCTTCAATTAAAATTTTAAATTGGTTTGTAGAAATAAATCAAGATTATAATGATTCTGTTAAAAATTCTGAAGAACAATTAATTGATGAGAAAATAATTATTGAAAAAGAAAAAAATGTTCATGAATTAGCATCTTCTGTTGAAAATAGTATTTTTCCTTCTATTATTAAATTTGAATTTTATAAAAAAGAAAATTATAAAGAAATTATTACTAATTATTTACTTGAATTAATTATGTGTGAGATTCCTGAAATTAGAGAAAAAGTTAAAGATATACTTTCTTTAATATTTAAACAAAGTAAGTTGAAAAAATAGTTGTATTTGGGAATATATATTATTATTTTTTTCAAATCGTAAAAATTATATTTTATAGAAATATATGATTAATTATTTTTAGATTAAGTATATTTTGAAAATAAATATATTAATCATTAATAATAAAAACTAAAATTAAAAAATTAATTTTTCTTATTAAATTTAAATAATGGAATCAAATAAAGAATATAATCAAAATATTCAAAATGAAGAAATAAATCCATCATTTGGAATAAATACAGATGAAAATTTTCAATTTAATAACCAAATAACATATCCAAATGATATAAATATAAATCAGAATTACGTTAATAATATAATAGATCAAAATATTTCAATGTCAGAACAAAATTATAATGAATTAATTAATGCTTTAAGAAAACAATCAATAATTAATGATCAACAAAGAAGTTATATTGAAGTTTTAAAAGAAACTTTAGAAAGTAGTTTGATTAAAAATGGTCTTATTTCAATTATTCCATCTTTACCATTTGATCCAACAACTAATACTTTTGATAATGGCAAATTTTCAACTCAAAATTTAAATTATTTAATTGATTTATCTAAATTAACAACACATTTAGAAAATTTAAAAAATGATTTAAATAAAGAAAAAAAAAAAAATGAAGAACTTGAAATAAATTTAAAATCTATGAATAAAGATAATCAAGATTTACAAAATGCAAATAAAATAATAAAAGGAAAATTATTTGAATTAAAAAATAAAACTGAAGAAGATGAAGAAAGAGAAAGAATTGAAGCTGAAAAAGAAAGAGAAAAAGAAATACAATATATAAATAATTTAAAAAATGATAATGATAAATTAAAGGAAAATTTATCTCAACTTCAAACTTTAAAAAATAGATATGAAAAAGAACTTTTAGATAATGGAAAAACAATAAATGAATTAAAAAATGAATTAAATAATTTTAAAAATTTAGAAAAAGATTATAATGAATTAAAAGATAAAAATATAAAATTAGAATTTGATTTTGAGAAATTAAATACAGAAAAAAAGAATTATGATGATAAAGTAAATTTGATAAATAAAAATATTGATTATTTAAAAGGAGAAAAAGCTGCATTAAATAATAAATTAAATGAAAAAGAAATTGAAATTCAAAATGAAAAAAAGAAATATTTTATTGATAAAGCTCAAATGTTAGCAAATCTAACAAAAGAAAAAGAATTAAATAATCAATTAAAAAATACAATTCATGATAAAGAAATGGAATTAGTTGATTTAAAAGAAAAATTAATTGAAAATGAAAAAAAAAATATATTATTAGATTCTTTAAATAATGAATTACAAACAAATTTTGATGTTTATAAAAATGAAACTGAACTTAAAATCGATTCTTTAACTAAAAAAAATAATGAATTATTAAAACAATTAAAATCAATTGATGAGTTATATAAAAAAGCAGAAGAAAAAAATTCTAATTATGCAAATAGTATTTCTGAACAACAAAAACAAGTTAAAGATATTAAAGAAGAAAATGAAAGTTTAAAAAATGAAATGGAAAAAATGAAAAAGTTATTAGATCAAGCAAATGATCATTTTGATAGGAAAAATAAAGAATATTTGAGTCTAAATGATAAATTAATAAAATTGGAAAATGAAAATAATAATTTTAAAAAAGAATTACCTTTTTGGAAAGAAAAATATGATAAAGATATTAAAAATAAGTCAAATGAAGGAGAAAGATTGAGAAATAAAATAAGCGATATGAATAATCAATTAGATGATTTAATATCAAAAAATAATAAATTATTAAATTCAAATAATGATATTTTATCAAAGAATACTGAATTAGAAAATGATTTAAAAGAATTATATAAAAATTTTGCCAAAGTAAAAGATGATAATATAATATTATCAAAAGAAATAAAAGATAAATTGAAAATAATTCAAATATTAAATGAAGGTAAAAAGAAATTAAATGATACATTAAATAATCAATATTCCCAAATAAAAGAATTAGAAGAAAAAATTAACAATCTTTTAGATGAAAAAAAAAATTTAGAATATCAAATTGGAGAATCAAATTGTGAATCTAATAAAATAAAAGATAAAAATGATGTAAATAATCGTAAAATTGAATCATTAAAAACATTATTAAATACATTTTATAATATAATAAATGAATGTTCAGATATAATAATTTCATATATTCAACAATTAAGAAAATTGGCATTTTCACAAGACAATAAAAAAATATATTATTCAGAACATTATAATCATTTTATTAATTCATGTGACATTTTATCATCCCAAAAAAATATTTCAGAATTAGATAAATTAAAAATTATTAAATCATTTTTAACTGAATCATCAGTAGAAAATTTTGATTGGTATAAACAAATTTCTGACTTAGAAGAAGCAAATAAATTACTTGATGATACTAATATTTCACTTAAAAATCAAATTTGTGATTATGCTGATACAGTAAATAAAGCTAATAAATATATTGAAGATAGTGATAATAAATTTCATAATCTTTTAGATAATAATTATAAATTTAAACAAAATCATAGTAATTTAGTAATGAAATATAATAAACAAAATGAAAAAATAAATTGTATTACTAATGAATTAAATAATTTACAAGATCAAAATAGTAATTTAACATGTCTAGTTCATCAATTAAATAGAGAAAATATGTTTATTGATAATCAATTAAATCAAACAACAAATGATTTAAATATTTTAGAAAAAAGATATGATATAATAAAAAGAGAAAGAAATTCTTGTGAAAATACATTAGAAAAAATAATATATCCAAATTCAAGAATAAATGGAAATGAAAGTTTTTCAAATATTAGTAATGGAAATAATGATAATTCAAATATAGAATATTTAACATCTATTCCAAATATTAATAAAAATAATTATGATCCTAATAATTATAATACTTTCTTTGATACAGACACTAATAAATTTCAAAATTCTTATTTGAGAAATTGGACTAATGAAACACAAAGATTTTCAACTTCTCCTAATAATGATAATATTAATATTGAAATTAATAATGGTGAAAATGGTGCAAATCAGGATTTATAAACAAATTAATATCAATTTTTTTCAGTTGGAAAAATATTTTTAGTATTTATAAAATATTTTTTTTATTTAACTCTTTTTATATTTAATATATCTATTTACAATTAATCATTACTAAAATATTTAAATTTATAATAAGAGAGATTATTATAGTTTCAAATAATTCAATTATAAACTTTTATCTTCTTCTAGAAAAGAAGAATTAAAAGAAATTTCTGCATTTAATTCTTCGTTTGAATTATTGACTTCTTTACAATTTATATTTTCATTTTTTAAATTTTCTTCAGTTAAATTTTCTTCTAATATTAATTCCCAAATATTATTATTATTATCTGATAATAAAATAATTTCTTTTTTATCATTTTCATTCAAATTATTATTTAATCTTAATATTGAATCTAAATTATTACAATAAGTAGGATTTTTAATATTAATAAAATTATTATTATCTTCTTCATATTCATTTTCAATTATTAAATTATTTAAATATGATAATTTTGACTTTAATTGCTTTAATTCTTTTATGATTTTATTTTGCTTAATATAATAATTTGAATAAAATTCATCATCTTCATTTACTTTATAATTACTTATATTGTTTATTAATTCCATACTTTTAATTTTATTTTTTTTAATAAAATTTGCTTTCTCTATTGAAATTGCTTTTTCAGTGACATAATAATCATCATTTGTATATACTGTATAATTATTTGTTTTTAAAAATTTACTTTTTAATAATATATTATGATTTAAATCATCAAAAGGGTTTAATCTTTTTTTTAGTTGTTCAATAACATTTAATAATTTTTTTACTTTCAAATCTTTATTAGAAATTTGATTATAATATTCAATTAATAAATCCTTATCAGATTGATATGTGATTTTTAAATCATTAATTTTATGTTTAATTTCATTATTTTCTTTGATAAGATGTTTAATTGTTAATTTTAAAAAAGATATTTCTTCATTTATAAATTTTTTATATTTTCTAGACATTTAAAAATCATTTTATTAAAGAGAATTTATATATTAAATTAATAAAATAAATTATCTATTAATTTAAATAAATATATAAAGGATTTATTTAAGTAAAAGATTTCCTAAAATCATAATCCATAAAATTCGACTTATAATAGTATTTAATGTAAATTCATTTCCAAGAACAAAAATAGTATAAATTGTTCTAACTACAATAAAAATGTTATAAAAAATTGAAATATTAATAAAATAAGATAATCCTATTTTATATATGAAATCTTCTAATAATAATAAGAAAACTAATGCCCAATACATTTTTATTTTTAAAGTAATATCATAAAGATTATTTTCATTTAAATATAAAATACTCATAAACATATAAAAAAAACCAAATTCAAAATTAAATAAATAATAATAATGAAAATATATTAATAGAATTGTCATTAATGATTGATATAAAAATTTTAATATTTTTCCAAATGTTCCAACATTTTTATATTTATCACTAAATTTAATTATATTTTTTATAACTTCAAAATAATTAAATAATTGCGGATATTCTCTATTAGTTGGTTTAATAAAATATTCAATTTTTTTCTTTTTTGCAGGAGAAATTGGTGATTTAGGAATATTGGTTTTATTTGATGAATTATTATCAATTGTTTTATTTCCAGAATCATTTGATAGAGATTTTGAATTTGATTTATTTAAATTTTGATTTTGCTTTTTATGATTATGAATAATATTATTTGTATTATTTTCAATTTGTTTTGGATTTATTAAATCTACAAATTGATTTTTAATAAAATAACAAGAAATTTGTTTTACTTCAATTAAATCTGTTTTATAATCAATTGCTAATGTAGATAAATCTGTAGGATATGTACTTTTATATCTCATATTTAAAATATATTGATTGGTTGATAATTTTGAATAATGAGTATAAATTTTTTTATCACAATTTTGACATATAAAATATTTATTTTTTCTAAATTCATTTTTTATGCATTTATCACAAAATGTATGCCCACATGGTAAGAATAATGGTATTCTAGCAGTTGAATTAAAAATATAAGTACAAATTAAACATTGTGATTTTGGAATTTGAGACATTAAATTTGTCATTAAAATAAGTAAAAAATATTTTTAAATTAAAGGAAAATTAAATTTAATTTTTTATGAGTAAAATTACTAATTAACGAAATAAAAAAATTTGTTTAATATAAAAAAATAATATCAATATTTAATAAAATAATATATTTGAAAAACATATTTTAATTAATTATAATTAATAATATTGACATATATATTAAGATATTTTGATACTCTTTTTTTACAATTAAGTTAAATGAAAATAAAAATATTTATAAAGCATCATTTTATATAATGAAATATCAAAAAATTTCATTAAGCATAATCAATATTTTTCCTGTTTTAATTAAAAAAATAAAGACTGCTACATCAAAAAATTAATTATAATCACAAAATATAAAGAATAAATTTTTTGAAAAAATTATAAATTAATGATAAAAAAAAAAATAAAAATGAAAAATATAAAAATAATCATTCTTCTAATAACAATTACATTGTCATCATTTGATTATGTATTAAGTCAAAATGATACATCGAACATTTTATACGAGGTATCAAAAGATAAAAACAAGATAGAAGAATTTTATAGAGGTTGTGAGAGATTAAAAAAAATTAATCAAACAGATGAAAATAGACCTTCATCAAAAAATTGTGCAATTGCTACTTTAGAATGGGATTATAAATGTTGTTTCGTTCAGATTGGAGAAAAAAATTTATCATGTATGTATTTAAGGGATAATAATAAATGGATAAAAGATTATAAAAAAACACTTGGAGATGTTACTGGTGAAACTATAA
>Ga0256407_10007759_pt1 | contig 15992 bp, 16 predicted proteins | sample RumenRJG_04DNA_FD_193489 | JGI IMG/M metagenome (GOLD analysis project Ga0256407, IMG submission 193489) | Bovine rumen microbial communities from Lethbridge, Alberta, Canada - RJG_04 | ecosystem: Host-associated > Mammals > Digestive system > Stomach > Rumen | place: Canada: Alberta...
CGTCAGCGGTCAGGAAGATGTCGTATGGTCTGCCCTGTCCCTGATAGCGATCAGGGCTCACGGCATCGATGCGTACCTTGTCGCAGAGTTTGTCGAAGAGTTCCAGCCTATGTTTGTCATCGTAGCGCAGGAACCTGTCATAGTCCTTCTGTGATATGTCGATGGTCACCGTCTCCCCGTTGATGACGGCAGACATGGTGTGGCTCTTCCCCTTCACCTCTATCGGCTCCGCTTTGAGGACGGCAGCCTTCTCGCCATCGATGAGGATGTCGTCCGTACCCTGCCGGTATTCCTCCGTCAGGAAGCGGACGATCTCGTCGCGTGACTCCTGGTTGTTCCTGAACCTGTCATAGACGCTCTTGTCAACATTGAATGACAGCAGTCCCTTGTCGGTGTTTATATTGATGAAGTGCGAGTCCTTCGGCGCGTCCACGCGGATCTCCCCGACGACCACCTCGCGTCCGTGGGCCGTGCCGTTGAACCAGGCGTAGCTGCCCATTACGGCGGCGATGTCCCGTCCGCTGATGGCGTTGGGGTCACGCCTGATGCGTCCCTCCTCTGCCATATAGTCCGACCGTGCCTGTTCCTTTGCCTCCGCAAGCATCTTTTGGCGTGCCTGCTGCTCGTCGTAGGCCAGGAAGTCCTTCTCTATCTCGGCCTTTCCCTGCTCCGTCAGCTCGATATGGATGATCTCACGGCTCTCCAGCATCTCCTTCGTGACGGGAGCGGAGAAATCCCTCTGGAATCCCTCCTTGCCGTTGATGATATCCAGACGCTGCTGCACTGATATTCCTCCTGCCTTCATATTTACCGAAGGATTGAGCATTGCAGCCATCTCCGCATCCGTCAGTGCGTAGAACAGCTTATCTACGCGCGAGGCGCTGTTGCTGATCAGCACGCCCTTACGCATCTGGCCGTCCACGTTGAACTCCCCGATCTGAATGCCGTGGGATGCCATTACCTCCCTGAACTTGTCTACGGTGAAGTAGACATCCGTCTCAGCCATTATCTGCTCTGAGAACGGCTTCGCCTGTCCCTTGGGATATATGGCTTCCACGGGTTTCCTGACCTCCGCGTTGAGTCTGATGTCGTCCAGCAGGTCGTTGTTCTCAGGCAGCATCCTCCCAGCCTCCGGCGCTTTCTGGTAGACACCCGTCGTGGGCAGCAGCCTGCCCCCCGACCGGTAGTCGAAGGAGCGCATGGTGCCCGGAGCGAGTCTCTCGCCCGGGAAAGTCGGCTCGTTGCCGGGATACCACATCCCGAAGCGCCTGCCTCCTAAGATCCTTGGTCCCATCTCCCGGGCGCTGTAGAGCCCGCCGAACGTCTGCTTCGGCGTGATGCCCATCCTCTCTGGAGTCATCCGCTGTCCGTACTGTCCCATGTTCACCAGGCCTCCTGCCTGCTGTGCCATCGTCAGGTTCTGGGGCATGTCGGCATCCTTCAGGATTGCCTTGACCGTGTTGTACGCCTTCTCGTTGGTCGAGCCCGCGCCCATGTCCAGCCAGCGTGACAGGATGTCTGCCTGCTTCTCCGTTATCTCGTAGCGGTTATACTGGTAGTACCTGCCCTCGGCGGCCAGATAGAGCCGTCCGTCGGGGTCCATCTCTATATGCGCTTCCAGGCCGTTCTTGTTCAGAACCTTCTGCAGGCCGCGTGAAATATCATATCCCATGTATGCCATAAAAAAGATTTTTAAGTTGTTGTTATTTTAAAAGGAATCTCCCGCCGGTTATTCCGGCAGGAGTTTCTGGTGTCATTTTGCAAAGAGCATCACGCAGGTGTTGCGGTTGCCCGCTGTAGGCTCGTAGGAGTTTATGCCTCCCCGGTACTGGGTCTTTATGCGCTCCTCGGGCACTCCCTGATCCTTCAGCAGCTGCGCGATATATTCCGCACGTTTCATGCTCAGACGTTCGTTGGCGTATGCCGTTCCTGTCTGTGAGTCTGCCGCGCCGACGATGCGTGCCGACAGGCCGTATCGCTTGCAGACCATCGCCACCTCCTTGAGGTTGATCATCTGCGCCTGTTCCGTCAGCTCTGCCTTCGCCAGCTTGAAGAAGAAGAATACCGGTGTTCCGACGTAGATGTTGCCGTCCTTCGCGGCACGGAAGTACTGCTCCGGCGTTGCCGTCACGCTGTCACCCATCGACGTGTCGCTGAAGTTGTCCGTCAGCTCCGCGAAGTTGACCTCGCCGCGGTTGGCATCCTCGTTCCATCCCTTGTTGCGCATCCTTGCCCTCAGCGAGTTCAGGCCGCTGTAGTTGTTCTTCGGCAGCGCCTTCTGCTCCTCTTCGGAGAGGGCGAGGTTATATTTGTCAAGCAGACCCTCGATCTCCAGAATCTTACGCATCTCCGAGAGTGCCATCGCGTTTTTGCGCGACTCGCGCAGGATCCTGGATTTCTCCATCTCGATATCCGATATGTAGCTCATCAGGATGTCGTTCTGTGTGATGTACGGGTCAGCGTCGATGACCTGCCTGAACCCGTCATGGCCGATGGTCACCGTCAGGCCGAGGCTGGCGTGCAGGAGATTGTCGCCGAGCTTGTTTTCTGCGCCGATGCCGTCAAAGCTCTGCCAGGTCGTCGTGCCGCCGATCTCACCGCTGATATGGAGGTGTGGTGCCAGGCGGTAGCGTCCGATGAAGCCGTATGAGATGGCAAAGGGCTTCCTTCCCGAGAACGTGTTACGGATGATGCCGCATCCGGCATAGGGGATGAAGTCCCATTTCGGCAGCTCGTCGAAGCCGTTTCGGAAATGCGAGGAGATGTTATACATGATGTCCGCATGGACGTTCTGGAATGTCCTTGCCTCTGTGGTCATATCCTTCAGCTTGAATCCCTGGAACGACAGTCTTCCTGCCCAGTACGGCGTGAACCACTTGCCCAGGTATGCGTTGAATAACGGCTGTGTGCGGTCGAAGAAGTCGCCGTGTCCCACGGGCTTACCCAGGAATGCCGACATACCGCCCTGTATGCCCAAAAACCAGTTGTCCCCCCATCCTGAGTTCTCATACACACCGTCCAGGAATGTAGGGCTCAGCGGGGTCATGTCCTGTTCCTTACCAAGGAAACCTTTCTCGTCACTGTTCACTGATTGTGCAACCATGTCACCGGTAAGGAGGCATGCTGCGAATAAAATAGCTAATCTTTTCATTTTCAAAAATATTTTTGTACAAAATTCATGAATCTGCTGCGAAAGTAACCATTATTAATAATGTGTCGGTCGCAAAAAAATGAAAAGTCTTATTTTAACATAAACAAGACGATTCTATTGTCTGTTCCAGACAAAGGGGCACGAAAAAGGGATGCCGCCGCACCCCTGCGCACTAAGTACCAATGTTCTGTTAAACCATATGCTGAAAATAACAATTTTAAGTTACACGGCGGTCTACATCGCCATACTGATCTCGTAGGCTCTCCTCCACCGTCTGAGGCTCTCATCGGCGATGGTTCCCACATCCTTGTCGAGCATCCCCCTCGTGGCATAGTTCCACACGTCTTCGAGGCGGTAGTACCAGAGCGACATGCAGAGGATGTTCAGCTTCCTGTTCAGCTGCTCTATGCGGTCGCATATCGACCACAGCAGCATCGTGCGTTCCTTGCCGTTGAGCATATTGTCGCCGCCCGACTCCTTGTACCACATGCTGGAACCCTCCGGGATGTCCATGGTGTACGATCCACCTTCCATGAAGGTCTCGCTCCCTGATATATTGTCACAGTAGAAGCCCTTGTTGCCGATGTAATAGGCGTTGTTCGCCGTCCTGCTTCCCGTATGTCCCTCGCCAGCGAACGGCAGTCCAAGGCCGTCCGTCGGCGTGTCATCCTTCGTGAAGATGACCGTGTAGGTCTGGCTTCCTCCTGCCGGGATGGTGTAGTCGCCTCCCGAGCATATCCCGTGGAAGCTCTTATGTCCCGTATAGTCCTCCGATGGCATGTACCCGTGCAGGATGAAGCACACCTTCCCGTCAAACGTGACGTCCTTACTGGAGTTGTTCCTTATCGTCACCGTTGCCTGTACGCACCCTGCCTCATAGGGTATCGGCTGTACCGGCGTGGCTACCGGGTCAGGCTCCTTCTCCGTCGGCATGCCTGTTATCGAGTATTCGAGGATCCGGAATGTCTTCACGAACTCCGTCGCCGTCTCCAGGTAGATGTCGCTCATCACCAGGTTCGCGGCTAGCCCCTCCGGGTTCCTCTCGACCGCCCTGATGATGTCCCTGATCGTGCGGATGGTCACCATGGCATCCGTGTAGAGTGTCGTACCAGCCTTTAGTGCCTCGGCATAGCCGTTGGCCGTCTTCAGGTAGGAGTTGTACTTATCCTCCCACGTTTTGATGGCATTGAACTGGATGCCGATGGAGTTCTGCAGCAAGCCGATCTCCGTCATCTTGTCCGTCTCGTTGCTGACCTTGTTGTTTACCAGCGCCGTTCCGTTGGCGACGGCCAGCGTCAGCAACGGGTCCGTCGTCGTCAGTGCCGCCGTCACCGTTTGGCTGGCTGCCGCCAGGAACGCCACAACAAGGAATAATCTTCTGATAGTAACCTTAACCATATCCTTTCCTCCTGTTTTTATTGTTTATTGTCTGTGCTGTCTCTCAAAGCATATCCTCTGGCCGCTCCCGCCCGGAACATCCGTTTCCAGTACGAGTGTGGTATCAGAAAGTGCCTTTATGCCGTATGTGCTCTCACCGCATGACAGCCGTGAGGCACTGATGATGTCGTCAAACAGCGACTTGACGATCAGGCGTACCCCCTCATCGCTCACGCCGGAGTTGTTATAGACGATCCTAATGGAGAGGATGCTCCCCCTGACGCTTATGGCCTTTTCCTTTATGGACGTGCCGGGGACGTAGCCCGTCACGCTTCCGCTTTCAGTCATCCCTATCTCCCCTTCCGTCATCCATTTCGAATAAGCGTCCGAGCAGGCCACCCTGACATGAAGGGTGTCCTCTTCCAGATATTTCCTGTTTGTGAGGTATTTCTTCCGTCTGTCCAGCGTGCCGTCCATTGTACATACCAGGCCGTTGTCAACCTGGCTGGAGTTGAAGGCCTTCCTTGTCACCCAGGGATCCCCCATCAGGGTTTGGTAGCCGTCGGCCTCCTGTCCTGCGTCTGCTTTTATCCATGCTCCCGCAATGCAAGACATGGCAACTATACAGATGATGAAGAATGCAGCCACCAAAGGTTGCTTCCGATAAAATCCTGACAACATTTTCACACCATTATTTTCATACATCTTTACATTGTGTCCGGCATTCCTGCCGTCCAAACGCTCCCCACAGTGACTGCATCTTATGCCTGCCGTAAGGATTGTACTGCCGCAATGCGGGCATCTCTTTGTCCTATCCAAAGCCACCAACCCTTTTTTCTTTGTATGATCATGCAGCTAAAACCCAACAGGAGCCGGTTCCCGCTGCCAGAACACGGATCCATGCCGCAAAAGTATTAAAAATATTTCAACACGGAAGTATTAGGAAATGAAATGTCTTATTTTAACACAAACAAGACGAAACGCGTCCTGTTTTGTGTCCTCAGACGTTGTTTTTCATGTAATAGTCCATTTCTGCCGCCAGTTCCCTGATCTGGCTTCCGACAAAGGAGGGATCCTTCCTGTATTGTGTGATAAGCGTCCTGATATCCTCGGCGATATCGCCAGGGATGCGCATAGGTACCGACGGTGACGCGGCCGTCACAGGGTCCCGTTCCCTGCCTGCCCCTCGCGGGTTACGCTCCTCGGGCAGCATCCCTTCCTTCTGGTGTTCGCGGACGGTCCGTTCCGACAGGCGCCTGACCGCCGGATCCGCGTCAATCCTCCTCTGATATTCCTCGTCGTTCATAGGGTATGGTCTTTATGATGACACGGTGGATGTGGTTGATGACCCTCTTCCCGCCGTAGTCCTGGTCATTGTGCATGGCACAGATCACCACGGGCGCAAGCTCCTTCTCGTATTTCTCCACGAGCTTCCTGAACACGAATATCTCATCCTGCTCCTCCAGCGTCTTCAGCTGGGAGTAGTCACGCAGGTACTGGATGTCGCCCTGATAGAGGCTTACCAGCACCTCGTCATTGATGACATTGTAGTAGTCGGTGCCCTGCAGCAGCGCCATCGCCTCCCTCTGGAGCCTGCTCCTGTCCGCGACTGTCGCCATGTCCTCATGGCGGTATATCCTGAACGCGCCGTCCTGCTGCCTGATGGCACAGAGATTACGGCCTGTCAGCTCCACCGTATGCTTTTGGTTCCTGTCTGAGCGGAACAGGTAGTTCATGAAGTTCTGCAGGTGCCGCTGGTCATTGAACGTCGCAATGTCCCCCGTGTACCTGACATAGATATGCTCCTTGCTCGTCATGTCCAGTATCTCATCCTCCTCTTCCGGCATCGGATTCTCTGCCTCCGGCTCCGCACCCGGCCACTGCGGGGTATCCTCTGCCGGTTCCGGCAGGCTGCTCTGGTCCTCCTCGATGTCGGGAATCTCCGTCTCGTCGTCGAATAGCCCGTCCTCATAGTCCGCATCCGGTTCCCCGTCGCTGGCTATCCTCAGTTCCGACACCGTGATTCTGAAGCCGTAGAACAGTGCCATGCGCGATGCCATCCTCGCTCCAGCCTCCATGAAGTCCGACAGATACCCCTCTATCGTCTCGGAGTCCTTTCCGAACATCACCTTCCTGACAGCCTTCTGTATGATCCTGACGGCATAGTCCTGCACGTTGACCCCGTTGTATGCCACCGTCACGGCATTGATAACCTGGTATTCCGCTACCACCTCCACCTGCAGGATCACCCCGTCGGAGGCTACCACCTCCAGCCGTACCAGCGGCAGCTGCTGCTTGCGCATGTCCAGGAACCGCCTGCTCTCCCTGCCGTCCAGCGAGAACATCCGCACATGATCCTTTGGGCTGACAATATGCTTCCCTTCGGTCAGCGTCAGGCGGTGCCTGCCCTTCCTCTCCAGGAAGGCCACCGTCCCCTCCGGTACGACCAGGAAGAGCCGGAACCTGACATACCATGCCCCTGCCAGCCCAATGGCAAGCAGGAGCAGAAGTAGGAGGATGATGATATCCGTGAGCATGGTCTTTAATTGTGTTACATGTAATTAAATACGGTTACGTTCTCCTATTCATCCCTGAACTGTGAGAGGTATTTCTTCTCAGCATCGCGGATGGCCTCGACGTTCGAGGCGAGGTGTCCGCGGTACTGGTCCATGATGATCTGGTACAGCGGTGTGTCGGGGTCCAGCCCGAAGGCGTTGGCCCCGTACTTCTCCTGACGATGCTCTTCCCATTCCGGGATGGTCTTCGTCCACAGGCCGTAGAGGTCGCCAAGGTACACCTCCTCCGGCTTCATCTCCAGGATATCCTTCGTCCTGAACATCCCGCAGGGGTCAGGAGCGAGGTTACGGTTCTGGAACCCGCTGCCCCACAGGTTGCGGTGTATCTCCAGCAGCTGACTTAGGCTCGTCGCCTTCTCCAGTGCGCCCAGGAACGGGTATGCCGCACTGATGATACGCCTGGCGTTCCATACCTTCTCGCGCTGCCGTCTCAGCTGCCTGCAGTGGAAGAGCCTGTTCCACAGGTTCTCCTCCAGTATCCTATCCTCTTTCATATACTTATGTTTTATAATGAGTTTAAACATCGTGAATACACACATGGACTTGAACAGCCACCAGGAAGAAGAATGCCTGTTCATGGCTCAGAGACCTTGAAGAGTTCCCTGATGCCTCCTATCGACCCCAGCAGGTTCGTGGCCTCGTAGGGCAGATAGACCGTCTTGGTCTTGTCGCCGTCGGCCAGTGCCTGCATCATCTGGATGTACTTCTGTGCCAGCAGGTAGTTCGCCGGATTGGCGGACTTTCCCACGGCTTCTGTGATCAGTGCGATGGCCTTGGCTTCTGCCTCGGCTTTCCTGATACGTGCCTGCGCCTCACCCTCTGCCTGCAGTATCGCCTGCTGCTTGGCTGCCTCGGCCTTATTGACGATGGCCGTCTTCTCACCTTCCGAGGCGAGGATCTCGGCAGCCTTCTTTCCCTCCGATGTCAGAATCTGCGCACGCTTGTTACGCTCTGCCTGCATCTGCTTCTCCATCGCCGTCAGCACCGTGTCCGGCGGCGTGATGTCCTGCAGCTCCACACGGTTGACCTTGACACCCCATTTGTCCGTCGCGTCATCCAGTACCGCCGACAGTTTCTTATTGATGGTGTCACGGGATGTCAGTGTCTCGTCGAGTTCCAGCTCGCCGATGATGTTACGCAGCGTCGTCTGTGTGAGTTTTTCAATCGCGTTCGGCAGGTTGTTGATCTCGTATACCGCCTTGAACGGATCGACGATCTGGAAGTAAAGCAGCGCATTGATCTCCGTCTGCACGTTATCCTTGGTGATGACGTTCTGCTTGGGGAAGTCATAAACCTGCTCTCTGAGGTCTATCACGTCCGAGTAGGCATAGTGCCCGTTATGCAGGACGATGATGGACTTCGCCCGGTCTATGAACGGGATGATGATGTTGATGCCTGGCTGGAGCGTGGCATAGTACCGCCCGAGACGCTCGATGATCTTCGTCTCGGACTGCGGGATGATCACCAGCGCCATCTTCGCAAAGAGGATGACCAGGATGATGATGACCGTGAAAATGATTCCTGTGATGCTCATATCTCTATAATCCTAAATATTTACAATCCTTTTTCCTGAGACCGGAAAGGAAGTGCCTACTTGGCACCCTCTCCCGTCTGGCTGTCACCCTCCTGGCCGTTGCCCGGCACAGGCTTCTGCATTACAGGCATCTCCTTGCCGATGAGCCTGGTGAATGCCTCCGTCGGCGCATTCAGGATGATCTGCATGGCATCCTTGCCATGGTTGATCTCGATGTCGAACTTCTCTCCCAGCTTCATCTTGATCTTGGAGAGCTCGCTAAGCGTCGTGTCCTTCTTCTTGAAGGACATCTGACACAGGCCCTTCACGGCATCGTGCTTGATGTCAGGATCCTCGGTGATGGAGATACCGGCGGCATTCTCCATGACCTCTACCACGGCAGCCTTAATTTTTAGGACCTCGCTGCCCCTGAGTCCTTCTACCTTCAAATTAGCCATAATGATTCTGTATTAAAAATTTACTATTAAATATCTCTCAGATACAGGGACATTCCGGACTTGCTGAGTCTCTTTTCCATCTCCTTCCTGGCACTGTGGAAGAATACTCTCATCTCTGTCAGCTCCGTCACGCTCAGGTCACGCTCCCTGAATCCCTCCGGCGACTTGATCTTGATCCTTCTGATGTTCTCTCCCGTCAGTGTGTTCAGCAGGTTATCCCCCAGGACATACTGTGAGTGGTACGCCTTCGTCTCGTTGAACTGCTCACTCCTGAGCCTCCCCTCGTGCGTAGACACCAGGTAGAACTGCTGGTAGTCAGCCGTCTTGATCAACAGGGGCTGGCCACAGCCCATCATGTGAGGCGACTCCACCGTCAGGCTCCACGTGATCGGCTCCTCGCCGATGACTTTCTCTGCCTGCAGCACGAAGCCGTAAGTGAACCCTCCTATCTTCAGAGGATAGGCGGCAGAGGTGACGATTCTAATACTCTCGGTGTTGACAGCATCCGATACCACGGCTGTCTTCTGTGACTGGCATGCCGACATCATCAGGACGGCCGCCGTCGCAATCAGGTAAAACTTGATCCTTTTCATAACTTTAGAATTTATTGTTCATTATCTATACTGTCCGGGTCCTCGTAGCACGATACCCCGGTATTTCCGTATGCCTCCAGCACGGCATCCTCCACCTCCTGCTGCAGCTCGTCGCTGCCGACGGTGAAGACATGCCCGAAGATGCCCACCGACGTGATCCGCTCGTTGCCGTCCTCGTCGATGACCTTACCCACCGACACCATGCCTCCGAAGTCCGTCACGTCGAGGTCGCCCTTCAAGAGACGGTCCACCCCCTGCGGTATGACCTCCGTTGACAGGAACTCGGCCAGCTGCCTGCTCTCCTCCGGCACCTTTACATGATCCATCATCTTATCGACGATACGCTCCACCTCATCCGTCAGGTGCCTCATGTGGTCGTCACCTGTCGGCATGGTGTTCTTCATCGCTCCGTACATCACCAGTGCGCCAGCGAGAAAAACAATAGAATTTCCGATTTTCTTCAGTACCATAACGCTTGATCTTTATGTTAAACTTCTTGATTCCCGTTCCCTGTGTCCTCCGGGCTTATCTCAATCTTCATCTCCTTGAGCAGGTCTATCTGCCCCTGCATCATACGGATGACCTTCTCATGGAAGGCATACAGTAGGTCCGTAAATGCTCCGGCCACCGTCCCTATCCTGTCCTGCCAGAGTGTGACCGACATCCTGCCCTCTTCATATCCGTCCGACGGATTACATATCTCCTTTACGTAGTCTATGAACTCAGACAGTCGGGGGTAGTCCCCCTCTTCCCTGACGCGTGACAGAAGGATGATGAAGTTCTCGTAGTCATCATTGTCTGAGAACACGAACTTGGCGTATTCACCGTTTCTTGTTTTCTTACATTTCAATTCCATATACAGTATGTTTGATACCTATCGTTTAAGCTGCTTGCCCTTGGGCCGCATCATGCGCATGCCCATGAAGAAACAACGGCGGTTCCACATGTCGTCATCGTCATCCTTTTTGCGTCCCCACCCGCCACCGGGTGAGCCGCCACCGCCGCCGTGCGACTGTGCGAAGGTGACCGCCGCATCGACGTACCCCAGTACGAGAGCGGAGCTGACAGCGATGATCTCGTTGGCCTGCTGTGCCATTGCCTCGACGATGGATCCGTCGTAGGCTTCGTTAAATAATTTCTGCTGCTCTGGCGTGAGCGTGCGTTTGAGTTCATCCCACGCACCGGCATTCCGCAGGGCATCTTCGGAGGCGATTTTCCAGCCTGTTGACTCCATGTCCTTCAGCACCTTCGACTCCAGGTCAGGCTCCTTCTGACTGATGATCCGCTCCATGTCATTCCGTTTCTGCTGGAGTTCCTCGATGTTGTCCTTCAGGTCACGCCTGACACCTGCCAGCCGTTGCAGCTCCTGCTCTGCCAGGGTCAGCTGTTCACGACGCTCACTGAGTTTCCTGTAAAGCTCGTCGTACTCCTTGGAGTTCGCCTCTGTCTGGCTCAGGCGTTCCTCCAGATTGCGGATCATGGTAGTCAGTCCGCGTACCTTCTTGTTGGCCTGTTTTATCTCGTCATTCAGACGGTACAGTTCGTCCTTGTTGGTGCTGATGGATTTCTCCTGTCTGGTGATCGTCTCGCGCTGTGCCTCGACAATCTCCTCGTTCTGTTGGATGAGAGAATCCAGCCAGTCGCGGTACTGCTCCGTCGTGCGGTGACGTGCACCCGTCTTCTGGGTAGACTCACCTCTATGGAGGTCGTATTTTTCATTGACCGCTGCCAGCTCGTCATTGAACTTATACATCTCCCTGACATAGGTTTCCTTTGTCTCGCCGTGGAACACCTGTTTCCAGGAGAATTTATTCTCTTTCGTGATGGGCAGTACGGAACAGTGGATATGCGGCGTTGTCTCGTCGAGATGCGCGACGAATGCCACAATGTTTTCCTCCCCGAACTTGTCTGCCATAAATTTATACATATCCTGCGCCCAGCGCTTGAACTCCTCCTGGCATACGACATGGCTGTTGTCACTGCCACGCTGCCAGTTGATCTGCTGGTTGCCGAACGCCATCTCACGCATCCTCTCACGCGATCCCATCAGCACGAAGCTGGCGATGGTCCGACGGCCTTTCTCCTCCCGTTCCTTCCTGGTCTTGAATTTCTCGTTGGGATCCTTGATGCCGCGTTTCTTCAGGTTTCGTTTGATGCGCAGTGGGATGGACTCCTGTTTGTTGACGGGGATGATACGTCCACCCTTCGTCACCTCGAAGTTGATGTCCACACGGGACGGGTCGAAGTTGACGGAGATGAAACGGCTGTATGCGCCGTTTGTGGCGATACGCAGATGCTCGTTGCTTCTTGCGGTCGTCATTCCCTTGTCAGCTTTCAGGTCGGCTACCTGGTAGTTCTTTGCCATCGTTATGCGATTTTGACGTTTGAAAAATCGGTTCTCCAGGGGGTCCAGGGGCGTGCCCTTGGCCTAACAGCAGAGGGGCGAGCTTGCTCGGTTTACGTACCCTGCCGCGTCCCGTTTGCATCCCGTCAAGGATGTAAAGCGGGTGTTAGGCCACCCCCTCTTGACGTTCCTCAAGGTCTGTGCAAGCACCTTGGAGGGACTCAATGAGGGTTCGTCGAGAATTGCCAGGAACTGGCTGTAGACGATTTCCGGGCTCGCTGAGAGCCTCGGAACCCTTCGTCCGAAGGATTTCACATACGGACCTTTCTGACGCGTCAGAGAGGCTGTATTCCGCTCAGCCGGAATCACCCTGGTTCCCTTGAAGAGAATCCCCGGCATTGTTCTGGGGTTCAGGCGCGGTGGTGACACCGGGCAGTCGGATGACCGCCTTGTTCTGTGGCGTGATCTCCACGGAGACCATGCCCACCTCTGTCAGGGACTGCAGGAACCTGCGTACCGTCGTCCTGTCCCAGCCCCAGCTGTCGGCCAGTTCCTGATATCCTCCGGCTGCGATCGACTGCCCTGGAATACGGGCAGTCATCCGCTGCCGTTTCAGCAGATCGTAGAAGGCTTCCGGTCGCGTCAGTTTCCGTGAGCTTTTCTTCGGGTTTCCTGACGTGTCCTGCATGAGCAGGCTCCACAGTCTGAAGTCTGTCGGAACGTGTGTGACCAGCCCCTCGTATTTTGGTAATTTTTCTTGATTATTCATATGCTTTATTTCTTGCTGACTGCCTTGTGGGTTCCCGCAGGCGGGACCACAGGGCTTTCCACAGCCGTTTTACTCAATGATTGTATGACTTCTCTCATGCTGCCTGACGGTAGGTTCTTGACTGTTTTGACGTCTCTTCTTCAGGCAGCTGTTTGCGTCCTTTCGGGTCTGACACGCCTACCTTTTCAGGGTAGGCCCATGACGCTGCCAGAATGATGTACAGCACCTCTGCCAGGATGAAATATTCCATTGTCTGCCAGGCACTGATGACGCAGATCATCAGGACTGCCACTGCCGTCATACCCTGCAGGTGTCTTGAACCGTGCAGTTCGGTCAGCAGGCGGTTGGACCACCTGTCTGAGAACAGTGACAGGTTCAGCATGAGGCAGACCAGAATGATGCGCGGGTCGGCCATCATTCCCAGAAGGATGATACGCCTCCCGCAGTCCCATGTCGCATCTATCGACATCTGCTCTATCTCGTCTGCTGCCGCGTCCGTCGCCGCGAACTCCGTCCAGGTGTATAGCAGCAGTACGATGATCAGTATCATGCGGAAGAATTTCCGGAAGTTGTCACTGCGCTTCATCCCCTCATGCAGCCAGGTGGCGAGACGTGCCGCCTTTGAGGCGGCCTTCTTCAGAGACGGCACCCATGAGGCTACTATCGACGGCAGGCTGCTCCTGCCCTTCACGTGACTCGTGAAGAGTACCGGCAGGACTGCCAGCAGTACCATCAGTATGAATTTGAATGTTATCATTTTTTACTATCGTCAAAGAAATCCTTGTATATCCTTTTGAGGTTTCTCTTCTCCAAAACCTTGATCTTGTGGCGACTGCTCTCCGCTTCGACGGAGAGAATCTTTTTCGTGACCATTTCATACATCGGCTCGTAGCCTTGGTAAAATGTGGCCGTCATGCTGGTGATGACGCCATATTCATAGCTCTGGATGGTGATGACCGTCATCAGTGAGGTGACGGAATATGCCATCGCCTCGTAGTATCTCCGTTTGACGGAGGTTACTGCATAGAGGACGTTCATCTTCAGATTTTTCTCAACAATATCGAGAATGCTCTCCAGTACTACCTGTCTCTTGAATCTGATCACCGCCTCGCCGTAGCCCTCGTGGCTGACATACGCCGCGTCTATGTCCGCGGCGTCGATACGACCTTCCTTCAGATCCTGGATGAAACGGTTGTAGTTCTCTTCCAGGAGCATGTCGGCAGACTGATACTGCTCGGTGTTGGCGGTATTGTTCTCTTCCATGTATTACAGGATCATTTTAATGTATGAGTTCAGGAAGAAGTCGCAGAGGATTCCCGTGATCTTCTCGGATTCCTCCTTCGAGAGTTTCTTGGTGTCCCCGCCATCCAGTTCCATTAGGAGCATAGGCAGCTCCCTGGCAATTTCTTTCATGTCCTTTATCTGGTTCTCGGTCATGACTGCCATTGACGTCTGGTCAATGGCTATGAACGGCTGCATGAGCATCCAGCGGTAGTTCGAGGAAGTGTACTTGCTGAGCTGCCTGTGCTGCCTGATCTGGTCCTTGCAGCTCATGGCGTTCTGGATGATCCTGCGGTTCAGACGCATGGTCATGTAGATCATCGTCTTATCTTCAATGGAAGACATTTTTTTCTTGACCAGCAACGAGTCCTCCAGGTTGTTGAAAACCGTCACGGTGTTCTCCGTGATGGCCTGGACGATATCCTCCGGGATATCAGGAAAGTGTTTCAGCAGAGACCTGAAGCACTGGTCTTCCTTGGCGAGGAACGAGGTGATGGACTTCTCATCCGTAGCGATGTCGTTCTTCAGCAGATCCAGATAGGCCACTATCGTGCTGCGCGTGTCCTTGAACTCCTTGTTCTCATCCAAACCCATGAAGAATTTCTCTACCTCCTTGTAGTTCTTTGAGCCCTGCAGCTTCTCCCGCTGGGCTGCCGTGCCGACCTTCAGATCCACGATGTCCTCCATGGATCTCGGCCTTGCCTTAGCGATCTCTATGATATGTCTCTGGATGCTGTCGGAAACACCGACGTATTCCACGGCGAGTTCGCCGCGGTAATCGAAAGTGGTGTCCTTGAGGAAAATACTGTAGCAGGAATCTTTCAGTTCCGCGTAGTCGTTGACGATCTTGATGAGGTCGCTTATGGAAGCGTCCTTTTTTGCTGTCAGTTCAGAAAGTTTTGAATGACAGCACTTTACGGCATCTTTTGCCGACTTGAAAATATACGGGTTTTCCTTACTTGAGCAGCCTGTCAGGACTGCTGCTGCCATCAACACTATCAGCGATAGCAGATGATTCTTTACTTGTTGAATACCTTGTTGCATAACTCGTCGAATTACTTAATGATTTCGACGTGCAAAGTAACAAGAAAAGGATAAAATATCCGAAAAGAAAAAATGAAAAGTCTTATTTTAACATAAACAAGACGATTCGGACATGTCCGTAACCGTCCTGTTTACCAAATGACTTCCATTCGGAACTTTTGGAAAATTTGACTATTACGGGAAACCTTTCAAAGTTTCCCGTTTTCCCTGAATGAGTAATAGCGCCCGTCACAGACAATGATATGGTCTGCGAAGTGCATCCGCATCGTCTGGCAGGCACTGCTGATGCCTCTTGTCAGCCGCTGGTCTTCGAGACTTGGACTGCACTGACCGCTCGGATGGTTGTGTGCCAGGGCTATGACCGTGGCGTTGGCAAGCACCGCCTCACGCATGATGACACGCACATCCACCGTCACCTCGTTGATGCCTCCCTTCGCCAGACAGAAGCTGCGGATCAGCCCGAAACCCTGGTTCATCAGGATGACATGTGCCTCCTCATGATCCAGGTCTTTCATCTTGGGGAGCATGAAGTTATACATTCTTGTTGCCGTTATCAGCTGGTTTTCTATCAGCGCGTCTTCCTCCTGCCTGCGCTTGCCGATCTCCACGGCTGCAGCGATCCTGCTGGCCGTGGTGAAACCGATGCCTCCTACTTTTTTCAGCTCGTCATAACGAGCCTTTCCTACATTGTTGAGACTGCCCCCGAAAGAAGCAAGCAACTCACGGGCCACCTCCACTGCGGAGCGGCCTTTCGTACCGCTGCCGATCAATACTGCCAGCAGTTCAGCGTCAGAGAGTATCTGTGCGCCGTGCTGCTGGATTTTCTCGCATGGGCGATCCTCTGGCGCCCATTGCCTGATTGTCAGGATCGAGTTCTTTTCCATTG
>Ga0256407_10007760_pt1 | contig 15990 bp, 6 predicted proteins | sample RumenRJG_04DNA_FD_193489 | JGI IMG/M metagenome (GOLD analysis project Ga0256407, IMG submission 193489) | Bovine rumen microbial communities from Lethbridge, Alberta, Canada - RJG_04 | ecosystem: Host-associated > Mammals > Digestive system > Stomach > Rumen | place: Canada: Alberta | collected...
TATTCCTTTTGATTTATTTTCATATCCTTTTAAATTATGTGTTGTTAAAATAATTCCATAAAATTTAAAGAAAAAAAAAATTATATAAAACAAATCACTTGTTGGAAATAACTGTCTAAATAAATATATTAATTTAAATTTAGGTTCATTGGAAATTTTTCTTTCCATTAAAAATTATATTTTTAAATATATATTATAAGAAATTATTAAAAGGTATAATAAAAAAAATTAAAAAAAGTAATTTCCTCTCATAAAAAAAAATAAATAATTATTTATTAATAAAAAAATTATGATAGATGAAACAAATTTAAAATGTACTCAATCAGAATTTGAATCAAAAATATGGTATGGAAATCCAGAAAATGAAATAATAGAAGGTACAATAAAAGGAATTGAAACAAATATTCATATCTATAATAATAACAATGAAATAACTAAAAAAGAATGTAAATTAGAACATTTAGAATTAATTAAACAATATATATGGGATTTTAATTTAGATAATAAATTTATAAAAACAAATACATTATGTTGTATAAATATCAAAAATAAATTCTCTATTAATGAATTTATTCAAGCTACTTCAACTTATATTTCATATATTTCTAATATTAGAATTTTTTTATCATCAAAACCAAATATTTATTATATATTAATTGAATTTAAAAATATTGAATTTTGTAATATTTTTTATAATACATATAATTATTCAAAAATAAATCCAATAGAAGATGAATATATGTTTTTTGTTCAAATAAATTCAATTAGTTTTGACGAAATATTCACAAATTCAAAAAGAAAATCAAGTTTAGATAAATATGAAATAGACACATCAAAATTACAAAAAAAAAATAATTCAGAAATTGAATTAGATGATAAAAGAATATGTACAATTTGTATAGAAAATTTAGAAAATAATAATTCTAATAATAAAGATATAACAGGTATAATAAATGTTTTATGCGGACATGCATTTCATTTAGAATGTTTTACAAAATTAGAAGATGACAAATGTCCCTTATGTAGATATTTTTTATCTCCATCAAATTTAATAACATGTGAACAATGTTTAAATGAAAAAGATTTATGGTTATGTTTAATATGTGGTCATATTTATTGTGGTGAGGATGGAGGATCATATAATCATAGATATGAACATTTTAATTTAACTGGTCATATTTATACTCAAGGATTAGGAGAAAAACATAATATTATATTTGATTTTACTAAAAATTCTCCTGTTCATATTTGGATTCAAAATTCAATTATTAATAATAATAATATTGGAAATAATAATATAAATAATAATGATAATATTAATAATAATAATAATAATAGTAATCAAGATGAAATTTTTAAAAATCCTAAAGAGAAAACTGAATATATTATGAGTGAATATAATTCTATTATTTCTTCACAACTTGAAAATCAGAGAACTTATTATTTACAAAAATTAAAAAAAATGGAAGAAGATGCTGTTTTATATCAAAAAAATTCTGAAATTGATTTATTAAAAGCTAAAGAAGAATTAAATGAAGTTGAGAAAGAATTAGAAAAAAGTGAAAATGAAAAAAATTCTGTTTTAAAACAAGTTAAAGAAAAAAATGAGAAAAAAAAATTATTGTTAAATGAATTAAAAAAAACAGAAGATGATTTTAAAATTTTAAATAATGAAAAAAATAAAAATGATAAAAGTAAAAATGAAATTGATGATTATGATAATATTATTGATATACAAGAAAAAAAAATTGCTGAATTAAATCAAGAATTAAAAGATTTAAAAATTCATTTAAATACTAAAAATAAAATTGAAAAAAGTAATGATGAAATTAAAAATGCTTCTTTAGGTTTAATTTTAGATATTGAACAACCAAAAAATAAAAAAAGAAATACAAAACATAAATATAAATAATAAATTATTTTTTTGTAATATTTATAATATAAAATAAAACAAAAAATAAATGTATTTAAATTTAATTATTATTTAATGGACTCAAATGAGCAATCTTTAAATTCAAAAGTTTTATCAAATTTTCAATCTGAATTAGAAAAAATAAAACAGAAAATAAATAAAGATTTTGCAAAATATAATAATATTAATAATAAAATATCAACTGCTCCTAAAATTGAAGATTTAGTTGAAGAAAAAAATTCAAAAATTGAAAATACAGAAAACTCAAATTCAATATTAGATAGAATTAAAAATCTAAATAAAACAAATCAAAATTTACAAAATTTAACTAATAACAATAATTTTAATAATTCAAATAGTAATAATTTAAATAATAGTTCTAGTGGTGATTTAATTGATACTTTTAACCCATTAAAAAATAGAATAAAAAATAGAAATATTGAATTTGGAGAAAATGAAAATAATGAAAAAGAAAATAAAGATATTGATTTTTTAGTAAATGATGATGATAAAAAAGAAAAAGGAAATGATGATTTTATTAAAAATTTAATGGAAAAATATAAAAAAGCTCTAGTTAATAGTATTGAAAAAGAACAAGTTGAAACTCCAAAAATTGAAGGAGAAAATAATGACCTTGAAATTGAAGATTTAAAAATTGATAATAAAGATAATGATGAGTTAAATTTAAAAAATGAATTAAATAATATTAATAATAAAAATGATAATGAAAATTTTTTTGAAAGAATTAAATCAAGAATTGAAAATAATCCTCCTAAATCAAATATTAATAAAGAAAATATTGATTATTTAATTAAAAATAAAATTAATAATATTGAAAATAATGAAAATTTATTAAAACAAAATCAAAATATTAATGAAAAAAAAGATGATAATAATATTAAGGAAAATATTATCAATAAATATAATATTAATTCAAATTTAAATGATTTTGAAGAAAATGAAAATTCATTAAAATATAATCCTTTAAAAAAAAATAGTTTAAATGAAATTGTGATTGATAATAATAATAAAGATGATATTATTAAAATAAATAATGTTAATGATATAAATGAAAATACTTTTAAACCACAATCTATAAATTCAAATAACAAATTAAAAAATGATAACCCAATCAAAGAAGAAAATTTTATAACAGAAATAGTAAATAAAGATATAAAAAAGGAAGAAAATATAACAAATTTTTCTCCAACTGAACCAAATATAGTAAATATAGAAAATTCAAAAATAAAAAATATAATAAATCCCAAAATAAAAAAAGATATACCTCAAAAAAAAATAACAGAAGAAAATAAAAAAAACTCAAACATAAATTCAAATATAAACTCAAATTTAAATACAAATATAAATCCAAACCAAAAAATAACATCAAAAATAAATTCAAATATAAACACAAATAATAATACTAATTCAACTAATATAAACACAACAAATACAAACAATAACAATCAAAATAATAACAAACCAAAATCCCCTTTAAAACAAAATAATCAAAGTATATTAGAAAACTCAATATTAACTCAACCATCAAATATAGAAAATCAAATGAAAAGAATAGATGAAATAAGTGAATCAAATAGATTAGAACAAGAAAAAAATTTAAAAGAAATAAAAGAAGCAGAAATGCATCTTCAAATGAATGAAAGATTAATACATTTAAATAAAGAAATACGTAAAAATGCATTAAAAGAATTAATTGAAATGTGTCAAAGTGATTTTGAAAATGAAGAAGATAAACAAAAAGTTTATGAATGTTTTCAACCTTGGATTCAATATTGTATAAGTGAAAATAATCCTTATGTTTTATCTGAAGCTATGAATTTTTTTATTGTTTTTAATACTGTTTTCCCACAAGCACAAAATAATTCTTTAAAAGATTTTTTAAGTAATATTGATAGAATTGTTTCTTTGGGAATTCCTTCTATTAATGATTTAACTATTAAGTGTATTTATTTATTTTTAAAAGATAAAAAAATGTTTAATCAATGTATTAGTGATTTAATTAGATTATTAAATGGTTCTTCTATGAAATTGTTAAAATTTATTTCTGAGTTTTTTTTAGATTGTATTAATAATGATATTTTAAGTGAGAATTATATTAAAATGCTTTTTGAGAAAAGTATTCATATTTATTTTAGTATGGGTTTAAAGTTTTTTGAAAAGAAAAAAATTTTTTCTAAAATGATATTATCAATTTATCAAGTTATAGAAGATGATATTCAAACTATTAAAAATTATAATAAAATAACATCTCAAAAAGAATTTGATAGTTTATTTTTAAAAAGTAAAAAAAATAAAGAAATTAAATATCGACTTTATCCAAAAAATGAAACTTCAGATACAACAATAATAACAAATAATGAAAAAAATAATTTAAATGATAATGATAAAAATTATAATGATAATAATAAAAAAAATGAAATGGATGTTCCGATTGTGTCTGAAGAAGTAAATGACGTAATTTCACTTTTACCAAATTCATTTTTTGAATATCATTTTATTACAAATTTCCAAGAAAAAATGTCAATTTTAGAAAATTCAAATAAGATTTTAAATCAAATTACTACTGTTAAAGAAAGAGAAAAAAATTTATTAGAAGTTTATAAAACAATAAATTATAGTATTGAAGATTCTAATATATTAATTCATTTAGAAGGAATTAAATTATTAGAACATATTTGTAGATTATATCAAGAAAATATTAATGAACAAAAATTAAAAAATCTTTTATATACTTGTTTTGATAAGTTTAAAGATAAAAAAAGTTTAATAAAAAATGAATTATTTAATTTATTTGATATGATTATTGAAAATGAATGTTTACAAATTGAACAATTTATTTCTTTTACTTTACAATTTTGTGTTAATCAGAAGAAAGAAAGTGCTATTGTAAAACAAAGTTTATTAGAATATTTAAAAACATTATTCAAATATAATTTAAAAGAAAATATGAATATTTATATTGAACAAATAAAGGAAAAAAATTATTTATTTTATTCTAAGAATATTGTAAATATAATTGAAAAAGAATCATTATCTTCTATTAAAGATTTATGTAGTGATTTATTAATTGTTTTTAAAGGCAAAATTAAAAATAAAAAAGAATTTAATGGAATAATAAATTCACTTCCAAATTATAGAAAAAAAGTAATAGAAAAAGGAGAAGAAACTAATCAAACTAATAATTCAATTTTAAATGAAGATAAATATAAAAAAAATTTAAAGAAAATTAAATCAAATTATTCATTTAGTCGAGGAACATCATCAAATAGTAGATCAAGACAATCAAGTTCAAATAAAAAAAATAAAATTAATAATAATGATAATAGTATAATATCAAATAAAAAGAAAAAAGATGACTTAAACACATCAAATATATCTTCACGTCCAATTTCAACTCCAAAAAGAAAAAATGATATAAAAAATAAATTAAACTCAAATAAAAAAAATATTGATATAAAGAATAATAATAATAATAATATTAATGATATTAATAATAATAATAATAATAATATAAATGATAATAATAATAATAATCTAAATATAAAACCAATAAAAAAATCATCTAATTCAATATCAACAGACAATACAGAAATATCAAAAGAAAAACCTAAAAAAAAATCAAAAGAAACTATGGAACAACATAAAGAAAATGTAATGGATAATATATCAACTATGAATAAAGATGAATTATCTAATTATAGTAAAGTAATTATTCATGATTTTTTTGGTTTTATTAATAAAGTTTGTGGTAAAAAAGTTCATAATGAAGATTTATCATATCATTTTGAAGTAATTTTTTCAATTTTATCTTCAATTTTAGATAGAATTCAAGAATTATTAAAAGAGGAAAATTCAGAAAAAAAAGAATTAAAAAAATTAAATGATGAATTAATAAAATACACTTCTAAAGTTATTGTAATATCACCTTGTATTAATCAAGTTGAAGGAAGTAATCAATTAGATATTTCGATTATAGAAAACTTTTTACAAAAAGTTAAAAGTGTTTCAAATTATGAAAAATTCTATTTAAATATTTTATTAAATGTTTATTATTTTAGTTTAAAAGAAAAAGAATTTCCAAAAGAATTAAATTCAAAACCATCTATGATGTTTTTTTTAAATTATGTTAGAGATGGATATTTTGAAATTAAAAGTGAAAAAATTTTAAAATTTTTTAATGAAGTTTTAAATGAAACTAATATTTTAGATAATGAAGAAAAAAAAGATTTATTTATATTAAATGAAGATGAAGAAGATAAAAAAATTGATGATCAAATGAAAAGTGAAATTCAAAATATGGATGATCCAGAAGAACCAAATTTAGGTTTAAATAATGAAATAAGTAAAATTGAACATGTTATTGAAACTGAAGATAAAATTAATATTGATAATAATATTAATTTTACTCCAGATAGAATTAATAATTTAATTGATGAAAATAAAGATAATAAAAATGATAATAAATATGAAAAAAATAAATTTAAAAATGAAAAAGAAGAAATTTTAAATGATGAAGATCCTGAATTTTTACATAAAAAATTATTAGAAGAAAAAGAATTAATAAAACAAAAACAGGAAGAAAATAGAATTTTAAAACAAAAAATTGCAGAATATGAAAATAGAAAAAATCAATCATTAAATAATATAAAAAATAATATAGATAATAAAAATAATTCAGATAATAAAATAATAATAATAAATAATCCAATATCAAATAATGATCTACAATTTAATACAAATCAAAATAATGAAAATGAAAAAAAAATAAAAGAAATTTCAAAAGAAAAAAATAAAGAAAAAATGTTAGAAACAAGAGAAAAAATAAAAAATAATATTGTAAATTCATTTAAAAATGCAGATGATATAATGAAATTAAGAGAAGGAATAAAAAAATTTACATTACAAATGGATTCTACAATAAATAAAATTAGACAAAGAACAGAAAATGATAAAAGAGCATTAAATGAAGTTTTAAATAAATCAAATTCTCAAAATAATATTTTAATAAATAATAATATACAAAATTCAAATAAAAATTTTGAATTATCAGATATTCAAAATACACAAAATATAAATAATGATGAAAGTTTATATTCTCCAAGTAAAGCAAGTACAATTAATAATGCATTAAATGAAATGTTATTTAATAATATTGAAATTGCATCATATAAACAATATATTAAAAAATTAATTAATCATTTACAAAAACAAAATATTGATGATGGTATATATAATATTTTACAAAAAGAATTTTATAAATTAAAAACTCAAGATCAAAAAATTGATTATATAAAATATTTAAGAGCAGGATTAGATAATCCAACTTATTTAAATAATATTCCTATAAATTTAGTTCTTCAATTATTTGAATTTATAATGTTAATTTTAAGTCATGAAATTTTAAAAAATGAAGAAGTTATAATTGTCTATTTACAAGAATGTTTAAAACATTTAAAAAAATTTAGAAATTTAAATGATATGTTTAAAATAATGTTATTTTTACTTAGAAAATATTTCCCAAAAAATTTGAATAATAAATTAACTGATGTTGCTTTAATTATGATAAAATTATCAGCATATTTAATTAAAGAATTATTAAAAGAATTAAATAATACTGTTGATCCAAAAGATGTTTTAAGTGAAATTAATGATTTATTTACTGTGACACCACCTTCAACTTTAACAACTGAAACTCCTAATGCTTTATTTTATCAAAATATTTTTAAATTATTAAGAGCACTTACTGATGAAATTGTTTTGAAAAATAAAAATAAAATAAATTCAATTATTACTTATTTACAAACTAAAATAGTTTCTGAAGATTATATTAAATATTTATTACAATTAAGTAAAATGAATAATTAAACATTTTTTATTATTATATAAATTGAAAATTACTTTATATTATATAAAATTTTTTCTTTTAATTATATTTAAGTTTTTTTATAATATTTTTTGATAAATTATTTTTTATGAAAGCTAGAAAATCAATTTTTTTTAATCAAATAATAAATTTACAAGCAACTATAGAACCAAATAATGATTATAAAATAAGAAAAAATTTCTTAGTTCTTATTAATAGAATTCCTTTATTATCTCATTTATCTAAAGGACTTTTAAAAGAGCAAAAAAATAAATTATTAGATATTATATTATTAAAAGAATTACATCAAGGTGATGTTTTATATAATATTGGTCAATATAATGATAATTTTTATATTTTATTAAAAGGAAATATTAAATCAGAAGAAACAAATGAAATTTATTCAGAATTTGGAACAATATTAAATTTAAATGAAAAAATTCATAAAAAATTGACAAAAGAAACTTTAATAATTGATAAAAAAACTTTCTTATTTGAAATTAATTATAATTCATTTGTAATATATGAAAAATTAAGTTCAAATCAAAATGTTTATTCATATCTTCATTATTTAACAAAATTTGATATTATTAATCAATCTAATATAAGTCAAAAATTTTTAGAAATAATTTTTAAATATTTTCAATTTAAGAAATATTCTAAAGATGATTTATTATGTAAAGAAAATACAGAAATTAATAATGAAAATTTTGGATTATATTTTATTTGTAAAGGGAATTTTATAATAACTAAAAAACAATATAATAAAAAATCAAAAGATGATGAAATAGAAAAAATTGAAATAGAAAATACTTTATTAAAAAAAGAAAATGATTATTTATTAAAATGTGTAAATGGTAATATAAAATTTAAAACTCCAAAAAAACAAAATACCACAAAAAAAATATTCTTATCAAAATCAATTTTTAATGATATTAAATTAGCAATTGTAGGACCATATAATATAATAGGTGAAATAGAATATATAATTAAAGCAAAAAAATTTCCTTATACAGTTAAATGTTTAGAAGATGATAGTGATGTTTATTTTTTACCTATTGAAAATTTAAAGCAAATTAAAAATGAAGAATTAATTAAAAATATCCGTAAAATTGGAGAAGAAAAAATGAAAATTTTATCTAATAAATATTATAAAAATTTATTTGTTGAAAAAGAAAAAGATGATATATCTAAAGTAAATATTACTGATTTAGAGAAAGAATCAAAAACAATTTCTGATAAGATTTCAAAAAGAAAAAAAAAAATTAAAAATAATATATTATCAAATAATATTCATAATATAAAACTAGATTTTCCAATTTTAAATTCTTCAAGAAATAAAAATATTCCATTAACACATAAAGATGTTAGACCATTAAATTTATCAAATGAATTAATTCATAATAATAATTATCAAATTACTTCTTATTCTTTATCTAAAAAGAATGAACAATCAAATTATAATATTGAAAAAGAAGGAATGAATAGTTTTTATAATGTAAATGATTTATCCGATAATCATTATTATATGAGATTAGGAATCAGAAAAGTTATTCTTAATAAATCTATTTTTAAAACAGAAGTAATTTATTCATTAAAAAAGAATAAACCTAATGCTATTAAAAATATATTATTAAAAAAACCATCAAATAAAATTAGATTTGTTTTTAAAAAATAATTGTTTTATTGATATATTAATTTTATATAGTTTAAAATATTATTTTTTGCATTAATTTATTTCAATTTATTTAAATATGAAATTCATAAAAAACTAATTTCTAAAATTTTTCTATTTATAGCAATAAAAAATTCATAAAATATAAAAATCCTTAAAAAATTATTAATAAAAAACTAATTTTAAATGGAAAAAGAAATAATAAAAACATCATCAAACAATTTAAAATTTAAAAGTAAAGAATATAAAATATAACTCAATGCAATATTTCAAAAAATAAAAAATAGTAAATAAAAACTTTTTTGATTTCCAATATGTAATAGGAAAAGGAGGATTTGGAAAAGTATGGAAAGTTCAATTAAAAAAAACAAAAGAATATTTCGCATTAAAAGAAATGTCAAAAGTAAAAATAATAGATAAAAACGGAGAACAAAATGTTTTAAGTGAAAGAAGATTACTTTCTCAATTACATAATCCATTTATAGTAAATATTTATTTTGCATTTCAAGATTTTATGAATTTATATTTAGTTATGGATTTATTATCAGGAGGAGATTTACGTTATCATTTTTCTAAAAAACAATATTTTTCTGAAAAAGAAACAAAATTTATAATAGCAAATATAATTTTAGGTTTAGAATATATTCATAATAAAAATATTATTCATAGAGATATTAAACCAGAAAATTTAGTCTGTGATATAAATGGTTATTTTAGAATAACTGATTTTGGTATTGCTAAAATAAATGAAAAAAATAATTCAAGTGAAACAAGTGGGACAATTGGTTATATGTCACCTGAAGTTTTATTCATTCAAAATCATAGTTTTTATGTTGATTTTTTTGCTTTAGGAATTATTTGTTATGAATTTTTATTTCAAAAAAGACCTTATAAAGGAATTACAAGAGAAGAATATAAAGAAAATATATTAAATTATCAAGCTCAAATATATAAAAAAGATATTAAAGATTTAAAATATGATTTTTCTATTGAATGTATTAAATTTATTAATGGATTATTAATGAGAAATTATAAAGAAAGATTAGGATATAATAATGGAGTTATAGATTTAAAAAATCATTCTTGGATGAAAGATATTAATTGGGAATTAATGAAAGAAAAACAATTAATTGCTCCATTTATTCCTGATAAAAATTCATTTAATTTTGATAAAAAATATTGTGAAAATCCAGAAAAAATTGATAATCAAACTTTAGGGAGATATCATCAATATATAAATAATGAATTATTTTTATCAATTTTTAATGAATATTATTATTTTAATTATACTCCAAAAAAATTATTAATAAAAGAATTATCAAAATGTAATAATATTGAATATAATAATTTTGAAAGAAATAATTCAGATAATAAAAATGAAAAACATCATATTAATCAAAATTTATTTTTATATAAAAACTCTGCAAATATGTTAAATCAAAAAGGATCATCTCATAAAAAAATCAATTCTAAATTACATCATTTATCCAAACCAAATGAATCTGGAGATAAATTTATAAATATCATTAGAAAACACTTAGAAAACTTATCTCCAAATAAAACTTTTAATAAACCTAATTTAAATCAATCTGAAAGTTATAAAATTTTTGGAAATAATTTTACTATTAATAAAATGACTTTAAGAAAAATAAAAAATTATTATGATAATAATATGGATTCTACAAAATCATTAAATAATTATAAAAAAAAAATAAATATAAATTTTTCTAATACTAATAATGATGATAAATATAATTTATTAAGTGATAGAAATAATGAAACAAATAATTCATTAATCTTTTATAAAAAACAAATCAATAAGAATGATGAATTAAATAAGTTTAAGGGAGTTTTTGTTAAAAAAGATTATAGAAAAACTAAAAATGAACATCTCTTATTTGCTAATCATTTTTTAAAAAATAAAATTAATAATAATAATGATAGTTTAAAAAATTTATCAAATTTATTTCAAAAAAGAAATAATAGTACAAAACATTTATTTAAAATATCAAAAAAATCAAAAAATTTAAAATTTGATTTAAATTTTATTTTTGATTTACAAAAAAAGAAAATTTCTTTCTCAAATACAAATAAAAAAAAAATTATAACTAAATTGAATAAAACAAAAATTGAAATTACGAATAATAATTCAATTAAACCGAGAAAAAAGTTAATATTTGGATATAAAGAAGTTAATAGCATATAAATATTATATTTGATTATAATAATTTTAGCTTTGATGCATTGTATATTATATTAAATTTTATTTAAAAATGTAAATCTTTCAATTTACATAATATATAAACACAAATTTTATTGTATAAAAGTTATATCAAAAAAAATTAAAAATGATAAATGAAAAATAGTGGATTTTAAAAAATGGTAAATCTGAAAATTCAAATTTGAATTTTTGTATAAAAATCATTTTAATAAATATTTATTGTATATTAAATAATAATATAATATATTATTATTAAAACATAAGTTATTAAAGCAATTTAAATAATTTAAAATATCTATATATTTAAATATTTTATTTACATACAAATAATATTTATTTCTATATAAAACATTCAAATTGTAAAATAAAAGAAAAAGATATTATTATTTTCCATCAAAGTCAATTACATCCACATAATAAATTAAACCAAAAAAAAGCATTACTTTTCTTTTTTTTATTATTATTATCTTTATTAACATTAGTACATTTAATATTATAAGTATTATTAATAACTAAACCATTTTCATCATTAATTTTATCAGGGAAACAACCATCAAAAATTTTTTCAGCTACAGAAGAAATTTTATTATTATCATTTTTAAAATTACTCATAACATCATTATTATTAATATCATCACTAATACAATCAAGTGATAATTTTAATCTTATTAAAATATCATTTATTAATAAAATTTTTTTATCTCTAAATAATTTATAAAATTTATCAGTATAAATAAAAATAAAAGAAATATTTCCTTTACATCCACGATCAATAATACTATTCATTAAATTTTCATTAATATTACAAATAGTTTTATCAAAAGAAAAACCATTTTCAACTCCATTTTTTAAAGTTGAATAAATAACTTTTGCAAAATCAGCATTATTTAATTTTTCTAAAGCACCTGAACTTGTTAAAATTATAAAATCTATTTTTTCAATATTTTTAATTTTAAATAAATCAGGTAAATGTGAAATCATAAAAGGAATACCAGAAAATTTTGTTAATTTACTTTCAATATCACCTAAACTTCTTGATACTTCTAAATTTCCTGGTATAACAAAAAATGTTGTTCCATTATTTTTAGGAAAAATTTTTCCTCCTAATTTTTTTATTCTATCTTTTTCTTTTTCAATTGATAAAATATGATCATTTGATATTTGATTTATTATTTTTGAATTTTCTATTGAAATTATTGCTCTACAATTTCCTAAATTTGCAATATATAATTCTTTTTTTTTATTAAATAAAATTATTACACAAGAACCACTTTTATTTAATTGTTCTGAATTAATTTCTAATAATTTTTGTTCCATTAAATTAAAAGTATCTAAAATTGCTTTTTTTGGTTCTTTTAATATATCTTCATGTTTAATTAAATTAATATGGAAATTTTCTTTTAAAAATTTTGCACTTTTATCTCCATTATGACCATCAAAAATAGCAAAAAAATTTATTATTTCATTATTTGAATTTATTGGAGTATTAATACTTATTCTTATTTTATCTTCGTTAATATTTTTTCCATTTTTTGATGTTAATGCAATAAATCCTTTAAATATTCCAAATTTTTTAAAATGATTTATTTGTTCACTTTTTTTTAATGAAAATTCTTTTAATTTTTTTTTAATTATTGTATCATTTTCTTTTTCTATTAAATTTAAACTTTTTATTGTATTTTCTTCTGTTATTGGTCTATTGAAATTATCTAATTTTTCATCATCATTTAATTCTGTATTAATATTATTATTTAATTTATTATTTTCTGAAAAAAAAACATTATTTATTTTATTAATTTGTTTATTATCTACGAAATGAGAATTTCTTTTTATATTTTTTTTTTCAAGATTTGATTTGTTTTTAATTAAATTTTGAATATTTAATTCATTTAATAATGATATATTTTCTTTTTCAATTTTTTTTGTATTTTCATTATTTGAATCTTGGCTTTTATTTTCAGAATTTGAATGATCTTTTAATTTTTTATTTTGATAAATGTTATTTATTATTGTTATTTGGTTATTTAATAAATTAGTAAAAAAAAATTTATTGTGTCCAATATCATCTGTGTCAAAATGAATTAATTTTTTCTCTCCTTGATTTATTGAGTTTTTTGAATGAGAATTAATATTATCAATTTCAGAAAAATATGTTAAATTTTTTAAATTCCCAATTTTAATTGTTGAAAGTGTTGTTTTATTATTATTATTATTTTTAACATAATTATTAGTAAAACTATATTCATTTATTTTCATTTTTAGTATTTATTATAATACAAATAATTTAAAAATGTTTTAATTTTTTTATTTTTGCAAATATTTTTTATAATTATTATAATGGAATTAAAAAAAGATGATAATGAAGATTTAATTAAATTTATTTTATCAGATTTAAAACCTTCTTATTCAAGTTATTCACAATGTGATAAATCAATTAATAGTTTAATTATATCATCTTTTATGAAGAGAATAAAAAAAAATGTCTTTAATAAAAAAAAAATTATTGATGAATTTAGTATATTTAAAAATAATAAAAAATTTAATTTATTTAATAAAAATCAATTTTTTAATATATCTTTATTTTTTAATAATAATAAAAAGTTTAAAGAAAAAAAAAAAAAAAAAATTGATTTTAAAATAAATAAAAAAATTAAAAAAAATCAAACTTTAGACTTAACAGCTCCAGGAAAATATTTTCCAAATTATAATTATATTTTTAAAAGAAGTCCTTCATATTCAATTGGAAATCCTTATAAAAATAATATTAATAATAACTTTATTTCAGTAAAAAATTTATTTTTAAATAATAAAAATAAAAAAAATAATTGTTTTACTTCAAGAAATAATTTAAAAAAAATTAATTATAGTTTAGAAGATATATCAAAATATAATGATTTATTAAAAAATAAACCAATTCAAATAATTAAACAAAATGATTCCTTAAAAAATAAAAATGATGAAACTAATAAAAAAGAAAATAATATAATATTAAAAAATAATAGTTGTAATCACAATAAAATTAATCTATTGAAGAAGATTTCTAAAAATTTAGAAATAAATAAGGAAAAAAATAATAATTTAAATTTTAAAAAAATGTTAGGACGCAATGATAAAAGATTTAAAAAAGAAAATGATTTTATCCCTGATTTTTATGATCCATTATATGAACAAACTCTTCCACATATTAAATCTGTAATTTTTAATCCTTTAGAAAATAAAGAAAAACTTAAAAGATTATTGAACAAACAAATTTTGTTTCAATATAATCCTTCTTATGATGAATATTTTGTGTTTAGATTGCAAAATTATTATGGAAATGAAAATTAATATTTTTAGTTTAATTATATAATTTTTTTTATGAATTTATGATTTATTAAAAAATATTTTATTAATTTATATTTTTTATTAATTTTTTATAAATATTTTTTTACATTTTTTTTTAAATAATGAATTTTTTAATATTCATAATAAGATAGTTAATTCATTTTATTTAATTTTTCTCTTTATTTACTTTATTTTCTTAATTTATCCATTTTAAATATTAAGAAATAATAAAATCATATTATATATATAAAAAAAAATTTTAAATATAAGAAAAAATAAATTTCAAAAACAATTTTAGATTCATCAGTAAATTAACCCTTTTTAAAAATTAAATTTATTAACTTTCAAAAATACAATTTTCTCTTTCAAACTAATAAAAAATTTTAAAATCATTAATTTATCTTTATTTAAATTTATTATTATAAAACAATATAATTCCTAAAATATAAATAAATAAAAATTCCTTTTTTCCAAAAATTTTTTCCTTTAGAACCCTTGTTAAATTTATTTAAGCCTAAAATTATTTATTTTTCTCTTTTATAGTAAAATTAAAAAAGTGTTAATTCATAATTAATAAAATTTATATTTTTCACATTTTCAAAATTTAGAAAAATAGTAAAAAATTTAATGAAAAATTGCAACAAATTTCATATATAATGAAAATGAAAAAATTAATTTCATTTAAAAATTAAAATGAGTGAACAAGAAAAAGAAAAAAAGAATGTTGAAATAGACGAAGAAGAAGAAGAAGAAGAAGAAGATGAAGTAAATGAACAACCCAAAACAGAAACTAAACCAGAAGAAAAACAAGAAAGTACAGTAGCTAAAGAAAAGAAAGAAGATGACGAAGAAGATGAAGAAGAAGAAGATGAAGAAGAAAAACCAACTGAAGTAAAAGCAGTAGAAGAAAAACCAGTAGAAGAAGCTCCAAAAGAAGAAGAAAAACCCGTAGAAGAAGCACCAAAAGAAGAAGA
>Ga0256407_10007761_pt1 | contig 15988 bp, 9 predicted proteins | sample RumenRJG_04DNA_FD_193489 | JGI IMG/M metagenome (GOLD analysis project Ga0256407, IMG submission 193489) | Bovine rumen microbial communities from Lethbridge, Alberta, Canada - RJG_04 | ecosystem: Host-associated > Mammals > Digestive system > Stomach > Rumen | place: Canada: Alberta | collected...
GGTTCCATTGCTGGGTGACATCCCATTTCTCCTTACATTCTATCTCGCGGGGATAGTAATAGACGGGCTCCGCCTGACGATCCTCATCATAGTCGCCGGTATCCCAAATACCATTGCCATTCACATCAACAAAGGCACTGAGATAGTACTTTTCAGGATTAACGTGTTCAAAAAGGGCCACCCCATTCTTAGCAACCACTTCCTTCACGACACCGTCATTCTTATTAAGCAGTCTGACGCGCAGAGGCAGGGAGTCAGCCACTCCACTCACCTTAATGGTCAACGTACTGTATTCATCAAGGCTCTTGACCTTGAGCCCTTGTTTATAGGGCTGTGAGACAAGCCCGTAGATATCCTCAAAGGCTGCGGAGTCGATCTCCAGACTGTATTCCGTATCAGGCCGCCAGTTGCCCTCTATCCTATAGAAGCGGAGCTTATGGGGTATCTGCCGGAAGGTGAAAGGTGCCTCATACCAGGCAGAGTCGATCATCGAATAGAGATGGACCGCTGCCGTATCCACATATTGCAACGGTGTGGGCATCTCGATCTCTATTTTCGTATCGGGATCCATCTGCTGAGGCAGCTTGAAGGTCGGCTTCAAGGGCTTGGCAGGAAAAACTGAATCATATTGCTCCTCGCGTCTCTTTTTCCGGTCCTGTTCCTTCTGCCATTTCTCTATCTCCTTGGTCAGCTCCCGCTGGCGCTTGGCATAAGGTGTTTTTGCCAATGCATCGAGGGTATCGGTCTGACTGACGAGGTTACCAAGTGAATCCGTCATCATATAGGTCACCTCCATGCGCAGAGTATCCTGATTGATCAGGGTTGTATCTCGCAACCAGTAATGGATGGTGTCCTGCTGCTCCCTAGTCTCGATGACAAAGGCACTGTCAGCATCAAAGTTCAGGCCTTTAATGACAGGCAGATCAGGATGGCCATAAGTAAAGAACATACTGATCTTCTCGGCATCCTTACGTTCCGTCTTCAGCAGAAAACGGTCTGTCTGGACAGGCGTAAAGGCCAACAGTGTAATGTCATCGGGCAGGAAATGCGTATAAGGCGTCTGTTTCAGGGCATCGATATGCAGAGAGTCACGCCAGATCGTATCTATCCGTACATCGGGCTTCGACGACGGTGTATAAGTCTCATGGTTAAAGCCGATCATCTCACTCCTCTGACTCAGACGGAAGTCACCATCGGCATCCTTCAGCGCATAGGAGCGGTAGGTACCAGGGGCGACACCCTTGATGACAAAACGGCCCCGGCTGTCAGTACGCGACACACGGAGCATCGGCTTGGTCTTAAAGGCAGAATCGGCCAAATCACTGTAGAGACCTACGAGAATGCCTTTCACTGGTTCCAGGTTGCTGGCATCGAGCACATAGCCTGACACTTCCATCGTGTCGATCTGTTCGCCGGTAGAGAAGCTGTAGGTGTAGTTTCCCAACGGATTGCCCTCATTGTTGTCAGTAATGGCATCACTGAAGTCAATGGTATAAGTGGTGTTGGGCTTGAGAGAGTCCTGCAGTTCCACCACAATACGTTTTCCAGCCTCCTTGATCTCCGGCACTTCCAACTGCGGCGGTGAGACAATCACCTTATTGGCGGCATCCTCCAGTTTGATATATTCATTGAAGTAGATCGTAATCTTCTTGGCAGAGACATTCGTTGACTGGTCAGCAGGATGACTGCCGATGACAACGGGTGGGTCATCGTCATACCATCCGCCATCAGGATGTCCCATACGTGCGCATCCAATAACGACGCAGGCCATACAAAAGATATAGAGCAGCTTCCTCATTGATTCAGTTTTAATAATTGTTCGATGATGTCACGCGAATTGCTCAGACGGGGCACCTTATGCTGTCCACCCAGTTTGCCACGCTGTTTCAGCCAGTCATTGAAGAGGTTCTGACGGGCTTCCACAATCTCCAGAGGCTGGAGTGTGATGTTCTTATATCGCTTGGCCTCATAGTCGCTGTTAATCTCTTGCAGACGCTTGTCGAGCAGGTCGGCAAACTGCTGCAGATCCTGCGGGCGCTTGGCAAACTCGATGAGCCACTGGTGACGGCACTTGGCATTGGCATCCATAAAGACAGGCGCAGCGGTATATTCAGACACCTCAGCCCCCGTCTGCTCACAAGCATAGGCCAGGCCCTGCTCTGCATTATCCACAATCAGTTCCTCACCAAAGGCATTGATGAAATGCTTTGTACGACCGGAAATAATAAACTTATAGGGATTGGTGGAGGTGAACTGCACGGTATCGCCGATCTCATAACGCCAAAGACCGCATGAGGTAGAGATGACCATCGCATAGTTCTTACCCGTCTCCACACCCCAGAGTGGCACAGGATCTCCTCCGTCCATGGGGATAAACTCATAGAACACCCCGTAGTCGAGCATCAGCAGCATCGCTTTATCGGCAGGATCATCCTGAATACCGAAGAAACCCTCACTGGCATTATAGGTTTCCATATAATGCATGTTGGGCGAGGTGATGAGTTGCTCATACTGTTTGCGGTAAGGCGTGAAGGCCACACCACCGTGGAAGAACACCTCGATATTAGGCCACACTTCCTCCAGATGCGTCTTACCCGTCAGTTCCATCATACAGGTCAGTACGGAGAGCATCCATGAGGGTACGCCAGAGATATTCGTCACATTCTTCGTCATCGCCTCTCGGGCAATCTTCTCACGCTTGATCTCAAAATCACTGAGCAGTGCGGTCTGCTTTTTCGGCACACGCACCAGATTCACTAAGGGATTGATATTCTCGATGAGGATGGCCGAAAGATCACCCACCAGTGAATCCGGCAGGTTGTAGTTGGGCGCATGGCTGCCTCCGAGAATGAGGCCCTTGCCATCAAACATGCGAGATTTGGGATTGTTCCTCAGGTAAAGTGCTACGGAGTCACGGCCTCCGGCATAGTGGATCTTCTGCAGACCCTCATTGCTGACGGGGATGAATTTCGACTTGTCGTTGGTCGTACCCGATGACTTGGCATACCACTTCACCCGACCAGGCCAGAGGATGTCTGCCTCGCCCTGACGCATACGGTCGATATCGCCCTTCAGTTCCTCATAGGTATTTACAGGAACATTAGCGATGAAATCATCATAGCCCTTGATACCGTTGAAGGCATGGTTACGCCCGTATTCCGTGTCCTTGGCAGAATGTACCAAGTGTTCAAGCACGGCCCGCTGCAATGCCTCTCCCCCATTCAGATGCTTCTCCAAAGCACGCTGGCGAGGTACGAATACTTTTCCTATAATCTGAGTCAGACTCATTATTGATTGCGCAATTTTGACTGCAAAAATACGCAATTCCCCCGTAACAGCGGAATAATTTACGTTTTTTTTATATTTTATTCCTCCGAGAAGGCTGCAGCTTCGGCTTCGGCGATGATTTCCTCACGCGTCTTCTCCCTGGGTTTTGCAGAGATGTCGGAGAGATCAAAGTCCTCATCGCTATCTGTTGTCTGTTGGCGATCAGGCACCTGTTCATCGACCAGCTCCCGAGGTTGTTCGATGATGAAGTCCTGCTCCTGTTCCGTATCAGGCACAGCCATGGCAGGCTCTTCCTCCATCTTCGTGCGGTTGGTCTTGGCTGCAAAGACAGCATCCACAAACTGGGGCTCCCGCTTCAGGCGCTGGAGTGTCTCCTTGGCAGCCTGTTGCTGGGCCTCTTTCTTGGAATAACCAGTGCCCTGCTCACCTGCCACGCCCTCAAGCAATACCTGAAAACTGAAGATCGAATTACCGCTGTCGTCTTTCTTCTGCTTCAGCATCTGGAACTCCATACGTACACGATTCTTCTGAGACCACTCCAACAACTTTGACTTGAAGTTCACCTCCTTGAAAGCCACCTTGTCGATGTTAATATACTTACCCAGTATCCGATGTTCCCAGAACCACATGCAGGCATCATAGCCACGATCCAGATAGATGGCGCCTACGAGTGCCTCAAAGGCATTACCCTCGACATAACTGTTGTGGGAAGTGGAGTGACTCGCAGAAAGCAGCAGCCCTCCCAGTCCCATCTCACTGGCAACCTTGCCCAGCGTATCACGCGACACCAGTTTGGAACGCGTGTTGGTCAGGAACCCTTCGCGCTTACCATCGTACTGGCGAAAAACTACATCGCCCACCACGGCATCGAGTATGGCATCACCCAAGAACTCCAGTCGCTCATTGTTCAGCGGCTTGCCCTTGTCATTGCGCTTGCGGATGCTCTTGTGCATCAGCGCCTGCTTGTAATACTCGATGTTGTGGGGATAGAACCCAAGGATAGCGTAAAGGGCAGAAAAAAGCTCCTTCTCCTTGCGGAAAGGGAGCTTGATTCTGTCAATGATATTATTAAGCCTCATACTTACGGAATACCACACAAGCATTATGACCACCAAAACCGAAGGTATTGCTGAGACCAGCACGAACCTCACGCTTCTGGGCCTTGTTGAATGTGAAATTCAGATTGTAGTCAATCTCGGGATCCTCGTCACCAGCCTCATGGTTGATGGTGGGAGGCACGATATCGTTCTGAACGGCCAGTACGGTAGCCATTGCCTCAACAGCACCGGCAGCACCCAGCAGGTGACCGGTCATCGACTTCGTAGAAGAGATGTTGAGCTTGAAGGCTGCATCACCGAATACCTCCTTGATGGCCTTGGCCTCAGAGATATCTCCTACATGGGTAGAAGTGCCATGCACATTGATATAGTCGATCTCCTCAGGCTTCATACCTGCATCCTCGAGTGCACTCTGCATCACGAGCTTGGCACCGAGACCCTCAGGATGAGAAGCAGTGATATGATGGGCATCGGCACTCATGCCGGCACCAACCATCTCTGCATAGATCTTTGCACCACGAGCCTTGGCATGCTCCAACTCCTCAAGGATCAGACAGCCTGCGCCTTCACCCATGATGAAACCATCACGGCTGGCACTGAACGGACGGCTGGCCTTCTCGGGCTCATCATTACGGGTAGAAAGAGCCTTCATGGCATTGAAACCACCCACACCTGCTTCGCAGATAGCAGCCTCTGCACCACCAGCCACAATCACGTTGGCCTTACCCAGACGAATCAGGTTGAAGGCATCAGCCAGTGCATTCGATGAAGAAGCACAAGCAGATGATGTGATATAGTTGGGGCCATGGAAACCATACATGATAGAGATCTGTCCGGCTGCGATGTCGGCAATCATCTTCGGGATGAAGAAAGGATTGAACTTCGGGCCGTCCTCCTTATGTGTGGCATAGTAACTTACCTCATCTTCGAAGGTTTTGATACCACCGATACCCACACCAAAGACAACACCGATACGGTTCTTGTCCTCTTGCTCCAGATCCATATTACAATCCTCAACGGCTTGCTTGGCAGCAACCAAAGCCAGCTGGGTGTAGCGGTCCATCTTACGGGCCTCCTTACGATCCAGATAGTCAGCAATGTTGAGGTTCTTCACCTCACAAGCAAACTGAGTCTTAAAATTAGTTGCGTCGAAAAGTGTAATAGGAGCGGCACCACTGACTCCATTGAGCAGGTTCTCCCACGTCTCTTTTGGAGTGTTGCCGACTGGCGTAACTGCGCCAAGACCTGTTACAACTACTCTTTTTAATTCCATAAACTTACATTAAAGCATAAGGGTTGCTTCGAGTACGAAGCAACCCTTATGTCGTTACTTATATTTATTTTGCGTTCTCCTCGATGTATGCGATGGCGTCACCTACAGTAGCGATCTTCTCAGCCTTGTCGTCGGGAATAGAAATACCAAACTCCTTCTCGAACTCCATGATCAGCTCTACGGTATCCAGTGAATCTGCACCCAGATCATTTGTGAAGCTGGCCTCAGCCTTTACTTCTGCCTCATCAACACCGAGTTTATCAACGATAATTGCCTTTACTTTGCTTTCAATTTCTGACATAATTGTAATACTTTAAAATGTTAATAATGATTTTGCTATCTTGAAATTTTCCAGCATGTTGCTGAAATCGGGTGCAAAGTAACACATTTTCTTTCACTTACGCAAACTTTTTTAAGAAAATCTTGCGCTTACCTGCACAAATAGGGGTAAACTGTGCAGGTTTTAGCCCTTTTTGTGTGCGTTACCAACAACAAAAATGCAAAATTAGATGAAAATATGTGGAATTAGTTGGTTATTTGAAAAAGTTTCAGTAGTTTTGCGGAATAAAACAATTAATATGTCGTTTACCAAGCAAGCAAATCAGATTTTCAACCGGGCGATCAGTGACTACCATCTGACAGATGATGTTAATACGCCCATCCATAATCCCTATGCCAAAAACACCATCGAGCACAGCCTTTATCTCAAGTGCTGGATCGATACCGTGCAGTGGCATTACGAGGATATTATCCGCGATCCGCATATTGCCCCTGTGGAGGCTTTGTCGCTGAAACGCAGGATTGACAGCAGTAACCAGGAGCGTACCGACCTGGTGGAAGAGATCGATGCCTACTTCCGTACGCTTTACAGCAACGTGAAGCCACAGCCTGACGCAAGACTCAATACCGAGAGTCCTGCCTGGGCCGTTGACCGCCTGAGCATCCTCGCCCTTAAGATCTATCATATGCAGGAGCAGGTGGATCGTAAGGACGCAGAGCCGGCACATATCCAGAAGTGTCAGGCCAAGCTCGCCGTGCTGAAAGAGCAGCAGGTGGATCTCGCCCTGGCCATCGACCAGTTACTGGAAGATATCCAAGAGGGACGTAAATATATGAAGGTCTATCTTCAGATGAAGATGTATAACGATCCGAGCACCAACCCGATACTCTATAAGAAGTGAGAAAAGAGCACATCTTAGTCATCCGCTTCTCAGCACTCGGTGATGTGGCTATGGCCGTTCCGGTGGTATGGGCACTGGCAAACCAGTACCCGGATATCCGTGTGACGGTTCTGAGTCGCGGTACGGCTAGGCCGCTCTTCGACGATCTGGCTCCCAATGTCAACTTTATGGAAGCCGACGTAAAACACGAGTATCACGGGGTGAGAGGACTGAATGCGCTCTATCGCCGACTGGTGGCAAAGCAATTTACGAAGGTGGCCGACCTACACAATGTGCTCCGTTCTGACTATCTCCGTATGCGCTTCAACTTGGGCAGATACCGTGTGGAGCATATCGACAAGCACCGTCGTCTGCGTCGGAAGCTCACCTCTTATAAAAATAAGGAAAGGCAACAGTTGCCCTCCTCGTTTGAGAACTATGCAGAGGTCTTTGCGCGTCTGGGCTATCCGGTCGATATCAGCCAGTTCCACTCCATCTTCCCACCGGAAGGCGGCAATCTGAATATGCTGCCTGCAATCATCGGACCGAAGAGCAGTTTCCAGAAATGGATTGGTATTGCGCCGTTTGCCGCACATAAGGGGAAGATCTATCCTCCCCAACTGATGGAGCAAGTGATTGCACAACTCATCCAGAAACAGCCCAATGCCCGCATCTTCCTCTTTGGACAGGGAGATCTGGAAGAAGAATATTTCAAGCAGTGGTGCGACCAATACCAGCAATGTCTGTACGTGGGCAAACACTGTGAGACCTTATATCAGGAACTGATTATCATGAGCCATCTTGACGTGATGCTCTCGATGGACTCCGCCAATATGCATCTGGCATCGCTGACAGCCATCCCCGTGGTCAGTATCTGGGGAGCCACCCATCCGATGGCAGGATTCCTCGGCTATCACCAGTCACAGGAGAACGCCATCCAAGTGGATCTCGACTGCCGCCCCTGCAGCATCTTCGGCAATAAGCCCTGCAAGCGCGGCGACTATGCCTGTCTGAATAACATTCCGCCCGAGCGGATTGTTGAGAGAATAACATCTATTATTAATAACTAAACACTTACAATTATGAAGTACATTTGCGAAGTTTGCGGTTACGTCTATGACCCCGCAGTAGGAGATCCCGACAGTGGCATCGAGCCAGGAACAGCCTTTGAGGATATTCCCGAGGATTGGGTATGCCCCATCTGTGGCGTGGGCAAAGATCAGTTCAAGGCTGAGTAAAGATTACTCAAAACGCAGTTTTTGCGGGATTTAATTCTGGCACTTCTTACATTTAAATGTAGGAAGTGCCAGATTTAATTCTAGCAAATTTTCCCTTTAAGGGTAACAAGGCCACCATAAAGAAGAGGTGCACCAGATGGCGCACCTCTTACAGAAAAGATAAACGAGAGAATTATTAATTCCGGTAAGCCGGATTCTGATAATTAGTCTTCTCCTCTGGAGTCATCTCCATACCATCAAGCTGACCCTGTGGGATAGGACGGATGTAGTAACCAGCGGGGATATCACGCTTAACGGTCTGCAGATCCTTATCGGTATAACCGCTACCAGCGATACGATAGGTGCTTGCGCGCTCTGCCCACTTCTGGGTACGAACGAGGTCGAACCAACGGTATCCCTCACCCCAGAACTCACGGCTACGCTCGTCGAGGATAAAGTCAATCGTAATCGTTGCAGGTGTAGCTGCTACCATCTCTGCACTGTGGTCTGCAACCTGAGGAGCTCTCTTGTTAACGCAGTAGGTCTGCTTACCGGCACGGGCACGGAGCACATTCACGTACTTCTTAGCATCTTCGTTCTTACCGAGCTTCACAGCAGCCTCTGCAGCGAGCAGGTAGAGCTCAGAGAACTTGGCTACGTTCCAAGGACGGGGGCTACCACCGTTCACCTTTGAACCAAGGCTACCTTCATTATCGGTGCGATAGATACCGAGCTTCCAGTTACATGGATACTTCTTACGGCTGATGTGATTTACAGCAACAACGAAATCAGGCTTACCAGGCATCTCACCAAAGCCAAGCTTACCGTCGGCACCAGTGTAGTTGATCTTGCTATCATCGCTCTCAGGAACCCAGCTGAAATAGCTCTCACCTGGCTTAATCTGAGAACCATTGGCACCAGTAACATAAGGCTCAGAGTTACCTGCCTTATCCCAGTTGGTGAAGTAGCTCAGTGTAAAGGTTGCATCATAACGAGAGTCAATAGCCTTGACTTCATCTTCCCATACGCCACCTTTCATGAAGGCATCAGCGATAGGAGCCATACGAGTCCAAGGGCGTCCGAGACCCTGAACAGCCTCACGCTGAACAGGATTGATCACAGCACCAGAAGCGGCCTTAGCAGTCATCTCAGTATAGTTCCAAGTCTCCATCCAGTAAGCGAAGTTCTCAGGAGAGCCACCGCTACCCCAACCATAACCTACGCCACCGTTACCATACTTCTCATCCTCATCATGATCGGCATAGAGCATGATCTCTGAGTTGCGGTCGTTAGTAGCAACATTCACATCGTAGAAAGTGGGCTGCAATGCATAAGGACCTGGATTGTCGATAGCTGCCTTGGCAGTATCGTAAGCCTTCTGGAAGTAGCTCTGAGCCTGACCGGCATCGCGAGTTGTCTCAGGATAAGTGGGGATGTTGTTAGGATTCTCCAACCACCATGCATAGGTCAGATAAGCCTTTGAGAGATACAGACGAGCCAGGTTTTTGGTAGCAGTACCTGTCATACGAGGATTCTCTGGCAGATCGGCCACGGCCTTCTCCAAATCGGGGAAGATACACTTGGTATAAACCTCAGGCACCGTGTTACGTACAGAAGTACGGACAGGAGAGGTATTGAACTTCAGTTCACCAGCACCTAAATCCAGGGGCACACCACCGTAGGTCTGCACCAGAATGAAATAGTCGAAGGCACGGAAGAAATAAGCCTCAGCCAACAGGGCAGCATCCATACCAGAAGCCTCACCGTTCTCAATTACACCGCTACAAGTATTGATGTTAGAGAATAAGGTACCCCAGGCACCACCAGCTACTGTGCTGGTAGGAGTTACAGAACCAACGCCAGAAAGGTCGGCATCCTTGAAGTTACCATCGGCAGACTGTGCATAGGTATATTCGTCTGTACCAGTCTCTAAAGTGTTCAGATAATAACCATTGCCATAGAAATAGCGCAGGTGAGCGTAGAGCGATGTCAGACCGCCCTCAATACCCGCCTTCGTATTGAAGTATGTCGGGTCGAACTGGCTGCGTGGCTGCTCGTCGAGCACGCTATTGCAGGATGTCATGGTTGTAGAAAGACCACAGCACACAAGCCCCGCAGCAAGGATATATTTAATACTCTTAGTTTTCATAATTCTTATTGCTTAATTCTTATTGCTTAATTAGAATGTTACATTGAGACCGAAGATAAAGCTACGGGTAGAAGGTGTATTGTAACCGATGATAGGCATTCTGTGGCTACCAAAGCTATATCCTACAGCCGTATTCTCATTTGACCATGAGTTGGTCTCAGGATCAAGTCCACTCTCATTAGTATATGGAGAGAAGAGCACGAACGGGTTCTGGATGCTTGCATAGAGGCGCAGACGGTCGATACCTACACTCTTAATAGCTTTCAAGTTCTCAAAGTTGTAACCGAGGGTAATGGTACGGAACTTCAGATAACCTGCGTTGAAGTAACCGAGGGTTGAACCATACTTGGGGTTATCACCACTCTGGATACCACCGGGAGCAGGATACTTAGCACCAGTGTTCTCTGTAGTCCAGTAGTCCACATCCAGATTATTACGACGGCCAGTCAACATGTTCAAGTAACCGTTAGAAGAGTGGATAGCAGAGATCAGCTTACCACCGATCTGGAAGGCACCGATAATGGTCAGGTCGAGGTTCTTGTAAGCAACCGTAGTATTGAAACCACCAATCAAGTCGGGCTCCATGCTCATAATCTGACGATCCTCAGGACCAATCTGACGAGTAGGCATGCCATTAGCGTCATAGTCACCAGTATATTTAACCTTGATCATACCCAAGTTGCCACCGGGCTCCAGGATATCGAGGTTGGTCTTGCCATCAGCACCAGTCTTAATATCAGCCTGGTTCCACAGACCCTCATACTCATAGTCGTAGATCACATCGATAGGATAGCCTACGAACCAGAGGTTACCCTCATCACGATCAGCTCCTGATGCCAGCTCTGTCAGCTTGTTGCGGTTCTGATAGAGGTTAAGACCTGCAGACCAGTTCCAGCCATTCTTGTTGTCGATGATAATACCGTTCAGAGAGAATTCCCAACCCTTATTCTGGGTCTTACCGATGTTACCAGTATAGCTGCTTACACCAGCAGTATCAGGCAGTTTCACATTCAGCAGGATGTCATTGGTCTTCTGGATATAGTACTCAAATGATCCAGAAAGGCGACCATTGAACAGTGAGAAGTCAAGACCGAAATTCCAGGTCTTTGAATACTCCCAACCCAATGCGTCATTAGGCAATGAGTTTACGTAGTAACCAGCCTTGTAGGTCGAGCCGAAGTTATAGTTGCGGATACCAAGTCCACCAAGAGTAGAATACGGATTGATAGCCTGGTTAGAGGTCTCACCATAACCAACACGGAGCTTCAGGTTGTCGAGCCAAGTGGCCTTCTCCATGAACTCCTCACGGGCGATATTCCAACCGGCACTGACGGCAGGATAGGTATGCCACTTGTGACCAGGAGCCAGGCGAGAAGAAGCATCAGCACGGAAAGCGACTGAGACCATATACTTATTATCATAAGAGTACATCGCACGAGCCATCCAAGAAGAAAGACCACTCTGCCAATAGTTATAGTTGTTCAGGTTGACATTAGAACCTGTAGCCTTGTCCAATGCATAGTACTGGAAGTAATCAGCAGGAATACCATCAGCAGATGCACCTGTAGACTCATATCTGGTCTGCTCAGCAGAATACATAGCCACAACGTTCACATTATGCTTCTCAGCGAACACGCGATCATAACTCAAGAGGTTCTCAACAGCCCAGTTACGCTGCTGGTTCTCAGAAATCCAACCGCCATTGATTGCCTGTGGATCCTTATTATTAACACCAGTACCAGTGAAGCCACCGCCCTTATTAGTGGTGAAGTTCAAACCGATGTTCACACGATAGCTCAGACCCTCAACCCATGGGCACTTCACCTCAGCAAACAGCGTATTGTAAGAACCAAAGCTCTTATTCTCAGAAAGCCATATATCCTTATCACGTTCTACAGTCTCCTTGGTAACCACAATCTGGTCATCAGCAGGCAGAGCGTTATAACGCTTCAGATTACCGTCCTTATCATAAGGGCTTGAAATAGGAGTTGAACACAGTACGGCATACATCTGGTTAACCCCCTCAGTCTTGCGGAAACTATTGTTGGTGGACAAGCCGAAACGGAACCACTCACCAACCTTCTGGTCGAAGTTACCACGAACAGTGATACGGTTGAACTGCTCAGTGGGCACAACAGACTCATCGTGATAGTAACCAGCACCGAAGCTGTAGCTACCACCATTGGTACCACCAGCTACGCTGACATCATGGTTATAACCGATACCTGTCTGATAGTACAAATCCTGCCAATCGGTATTGATATCAGCGCTCTCGTCCAGAGAGTTCTGATACTTACCTGCAACCTGACGCATCTTAGAGAATGTGGGACCATCCATCATCGGATACTTCTTGAACGGGGTCTTGATGCTGAGATAACCATTATAGGTTACCTTGGCAGGTGTGCCCTGGGCACCCTTTACAGTGGTGATGATGATCACACCGTTGGCACCACGAGAACCGTAGATAGCGGTTGCAGAGGCATCCTTCAGGATATCCATTGACTTGATGTCAGCGGGGTTGATATCAGAAAGGGCTCCCATGAAGGGGATACCGTCGAGCACGATCAGCGGGTCGTTAGAAGCACTCAGTGAGCGCTGACCACGGATACGGATCTGCATCTCGGCACCAGGCTTTGAAGAGGTCTGTGTCATGAGCACACCGGCTACACGACCCTGCAGAGCCTCAGCTGCGTTAGAGGCAGCCACCTGATTCAGTTTCTCACCGCCGATGTTTGCCACAGAACCCGTCACAGCCTCACGGCGCTGGGTACCATAACCGATGACCACGACTTCGTTTACCACGTGACCATCTTCCTTCATCTTAACCTGTACATTGTCGCCGGCTTTCACTTCCATTGACTCATAGCCGACATAAGAGATAACGAGCGTTGCGCCCGGTTTCACATTCAAAGAGAAGTTACCGTCGAAGTCAGTTACTGTACCGTTGTTGGTACCCTTCTCCATGACCGTAGCACCGATCAGCGGACCCTGAGAGTCTTCTACATGACCAGTTGCCTGTCTCGTTTGCTGAACAGCAGCGACCTTCTCAGAAGCTGCCGACACCTGCTGTGCACAGATCATGCCCAGGAAGCACAATCCGACACACATGGTGGTTTTCATTGCTTTGAAACTCATACGTTTTGGTTTTGTTAGTTAATAAAAATATAAATTAAAGAAAATTTTGCCGCAAAGTTAGTATGAATTTCAATACAAGGCTTTTATTTTTGTTTCACTTCATTTAATATTTGTATCAACCTGTGAATTTTGCTCAATATATTCGGTCGGAGAGACACCAAACTGCTTCCTAAACACGGTAGAGAAGTGCGCCAGATTGCTAAAACCGACGGTATAGGCGACTTGCGTGACATTGATTTTCTGCTCCTTCAGCAGTCTCACAGCCTGCTCCAAACGGATGTTTCGGATGAACTCACTGATGGGCAGACCTGTCATTTCCTTCATCTTTCTGTGGAGTTGCGCACGACTGATGCCCACCTCCTTGGTCAGCATCTCCACATTGAAGTCACTATCCGACAGATGTTCATTGATGGCCTTCATGATACGTTCCATCAGGATCTCATCATTACCTTTCACATTTGTCTCAACCACCTTGTCCTTCTGTTGCTGGGTACCGGAATACTTACCCTTCAAGCGGAGGTTCTTACTGATGAGGTTGTTGATGACCACATGCAACTCATCCATGTCGAACGGCTTGGCAAGGAAGGCATCGGCGCCCCGCTCCAGGCCTTCGAGACGGTTGGCCACATCGCTCTTCGACGTCAGCATCACGACGGGGATATGACTGATGTTCATATTTGTCTTGATCATCCGCAGCATGGTGAAGCCATCCATCTCCGGCATCATCACATCGCTGACCACCAGGTCAAACTGGCGATCGGTCTCTGTGGAGAGCAACTGTCGTAAGGCCTCACGGCCATTGGTGACTGTCGTGATACGATAGAAACTACCCAACTCCTGCGCAATATAGTCGCCGATTTCCACATCGTCATCCACCACCAGCACCTTGTAACTCGACTGTGCTTTCTGCCTTTGTCCCTGTTCCTTTTCCTCCGGTATCAGGATCTCTTCGGCAGAGAGATGGGCCTTGCCCAATGGCAGGTGTACCGTGAAGATACTTCCTTGTACATCGTCACGGTTGGCCGCCTCGATGGTGCCATGGTGCATCTCAACCATCATCTTACAGAGGTTCAGACCAATACCCGTTCCCTCTATATGCATTGAACGGGAACTGGTGCCCTGATAGAAGCGATCGAAGAGCCTGTTGGCATCACCTTTGATACCCATACCCGTATCTACAACCTGCAAAACAGCCGTATTCCTCTCTCCTTCAGCCACGCGCACTTCAATGGCACCACCGTCGTAGGTGTATTTAAAGGCGTTCGACAACAGGTTATCGACCACCTTATCGAGTGCACTGCGATCGAGCCACACATTCAACTTGTCAACAGTCGGCCTGTAGTGGAAGTCAATATTCCGCTCCTTGGCCGTATAGTCATACGACTTCAGGATATTGCCCACATATTGCACCATATCCGTCTCCTGACACTGCAACTTCATCTGCTGCTTGTCAATCTTACGGATGTCCAGGATCTGATTCACCAGGTTCTGGATGCGCTGGGCATTATGCTCGATGGTCTTCAGCTCATTCTTTGTCTCCTGGTCAAAGTCACGGCGCAACAACTTGTGCAATGGACTCATGATCAGGGTAAGCGGTGAACGGATATCATGCGTAGCATTGATCAGGAACTTCATCTTTTCCTCATCAAGTTGCTGTCGGGTCTGACGACGCCAACTGAGTCCAAGATAACTTAAGAAGCCCATGGCTCCTATTATATATATAAGGTACGCCCACGCGGAACGATACCACGGCGCCCTGATCACCAGGTAATAGACTTGGGAATCGGTATAGACGCCATTCTCAAGAGCCCTGACTTCAAGCGTATAGGAACCGGGCTGGATATGACTGAACGAGATGACATTACTGCCGACTGGCGTCTGTGACCATTCTTTCGTGCCATTCATCCTATATTCGAAGATCACGTTCTCCGCGTTCGAATAGTCAAAGAGCGAGAACTCCATCGAGAACGTGTTGTCGATATACGAGAGTGAGAAATGGTGGTTGTCAGCCAACGGCCTCTTCATCACGGGGTCGCCATCCGATAATGTACCGCTATTTACGGGGTTATCACCGATCAGCAGGCTCGTCAGATGTACCTTTGCCAGAGAAGAATGGCTCTCGCGCAGGGCTGCAGGATGGAAGGATGTGATACCATCGCTGATACCGAAATAGATATCGCCTGTGGACCGTTGCATCGAAAGACCACGCACATACTCACGGGTGGTCAGACCGTTTCCGTTCACATGGGTGACCCATTGCTTGTTGTCGCGCTGATACTGCCAGATACCCAAGGTCGTACTGCACCACAGGTCACCGAACTGATCTTGCTCGATACCGCTGATCACCTTACCAACCAAGGCCTCTGCCCCAGGATAAGGCTCTGCCGTCGCCTTTTGCCTATTATAGAGGTATAGACCCATGTCGGTTCCTATGATGATACGATGGTCAATATCCTCATACAGCGAGGTGATGGTCTTACCTTCGAGTTGTACCTCCCAGCCCTGAGACTTAAAAGTGTCTTTCACCGGATCATAACAACTCAGGTTCGACGAGGTACCGATCCACAGTAGGCCTCGGCTATCGGTCATCATCACCATGATCCAGTTGTTATGAAGGCGTCCGCGTTTCGGATCGTTATTTGACATGGAGAAGTTCTTGAACGCCTTGGTTTTCGTATCATAGGAGCAGAATCCCTTGGAGTAGGTTG
>Ga0256407_10007763_pt1 | contig 15985 bp, 10 predicted proteins | sample RumenRJG_04DNA_FD_193489 | JGI IMG/M metagenome (GOLD analysis project Ga0256407, IMG submission 193489) | Bovine rumen microbial communities from Lethbridge, Alberta, Canada - RJG_04 | ecosystem: Host-associated > Mammals > Digestive system > Stomach > Rumen | place: Canada: Alberta...
GCTGAAGTCGGCCATGGCATCAGAGGCTATGTCGAAGAAGTCGCTGAACGACACGAAACTCTACGCTCCCTTCAGCGGCTATATTGCCTCCAGAGATGGAGAAATCGGACAGAACACCATTCCAGGCTCTCCTATCGTGAAGCTGGTTAACATTGGTAGCGTGAAGGTGAAAATCTCAGTCCCTGAAAACGAAGTGCAGCGCATTGCCAAGGGTTCGTCGATGAAGATTATCGTTCCAGCACTGAGCAACCGCGAGTTCTCTGGTCGTGTGACAGAACGTGGTGTGAGTGCCGATCCCCGCTCGCGTACCTACGAGGTGAAGGCAACCATCCAGAACCCTGGCAGTCAGCTTCTGCCAGGCATGATTTGTCAGGCATTTACCAACTATATGTTGGGTTCAACGGGTGTGTTTGTCCCCGCCTATCTGGTGCAACTTGATGGCGACAACAAGACCTTCGTATGGGTTGTCAACAGTGGAAAGGCTGTGAAACGTGAGATTACCATTAACAATGAGACTGCTCAGGGTGTACAGGTCAGCGGAGGACTCTCTGCCGGTGACCAGATTATCGTGGCTGGCCAGCAGAAGGTCAGCAACGGAATGAAAGTGGAGATCGTTAAATAATTGACAATTGATCATTGACAATTATGGAAGAGAATAAAGAGAAGAAAATGAGTCTGCAGGAGTGGTCCATGCACTACAGGCAGATCATCATACTGCTCGTGAGCTGCTTAGTAGCTCTGGGCGTCTTTGGTTTGGCGAACATCAACAAGAACGAGTTTCCTGACTTCACCATCCGTCAGGGTCTTGTTATAGCCGTCTATCCCGGTGTTACCTCGCAGGAGATGGAGGAACAGGTAACCAAACCGCTGGAGAAATACATCTTTCAGTATCGTGAAGTAAAGAAGGAAAAGACCGTTTCCTTTACGAGAGAAGGTATCAGTGTTATTAAGGTGGAACTGAACGACAATCTGACGAACAAGGATGAGTTCTGGTCGAAGTTCAAGCATGGCGTGCAGACCTTCCAACTCACGTTGCCAAGTGGTGTCTTGGGTGTTGTGGTGAACGATGACTTCGGCGATACCTCGGCCCTGCTGCTGGCGATGGAGTCAGAGGACAAGACCTATCGTGAGCTGAACACCTATATGAATACGCTCATCGACTCGCTCCGCATGATTCCCAGCGTGGGTAAGATGAGCGTCCACGGAATGCAGCACGACCAAATCAGCATCTATCTTAACAGCGACAAGCTGTCGCACTACGGCATCAGTTACTTGACGATAGCCCAGATACTGAGGGGAAAGGGCTTTGTGACGACTGCCGGCCGCGTAAAGAACAATGATTACGAGTCACCCATCTACGTAGATCATGCCCTCAACAAGATATATGATGTGGAGAATACGCTGATCTATACGGACGGCAAGGGCAATATCGTACGACTGAAGGATGTGGCCACCGTGAAGCGTGAGTATCCCAAGCAGACATCCTTTATCACCAACAACGGTACGAAGTGCCTGCTCTTGTCTGTGGAAATAAAGAAGGGGCAGGACGTGTCGAAGATGGGGTCAGAGATTAACAAGAAGTTGGAAAATTTCAAGCAGGACATCCCCGAAGATGTTAAACTGACGACTATCACCGACCAGAAGAAAGTGGTGGACGACTCTATCGATAACTTCCTGCATGAACTGCTCATAGCCATCACAACGGTAATCCTGGTGGTGGTCATCATCATGCCTGTGCGTGTGGCTATGGTGGCAGCAGGTACGATGCCTATCACCATCTTCATCTCGCTGGGCACCTTCTACATGTTTGGTATCGAGTTGAACACCGTGACGCTAGCTGCACTCATCGTGACCTTGGGAATGATAGTGGATGATGCTATCGTGATTATCGACTCCTATATGGAGATGATGGCTGAGGGCAAACCCCGCTGGCAGGCTAGTATCGATGCTACCATCCACTTCCTGAAGTCTATATTCACCGCCACACTGTGTATCTCAGTGACGTTCTTCCCGTTCCTCATTGTGATGCAGGGACAGTTCAAAGACTTCCTGCTCTCTTTCCCCTGGGCCATCAGTATCGTGCTTTTCATCTCGATGATTATCGCACAGACGCTGCTGCCCATCCTGCAGTACTATTTCATCAAGGAACCCATTGAGGCTGCCAAACCCAAGAACGGCAAAAAGCCCTTCAACTTGCTTGACCTCATGGACAAGTATTACAAGGTACTGCTGGCCTGGTGCTTCCGCCATCCCTGGGCTACCATCAGTATGGGTGTCGGCGGATTCGTCATCGGTTGCTTGATGTTCTTTAATACTCCCCGGAAGATGATGCCTATCGCCGACCGTGACCAGTTCGCTGTAGAAATCTACCTGCCTATCGGTTCGAGCATTGATCGGACTACAGCCATAGCCGACTCGCTGGAACACATGATCAGCAAGGACGAACGTGTAGTAGGTATTGCTGCTTTCAAGGGCTGTGCGTCACCCCGCTTCCATACGGCATATGCTCCTCAGCCTCCTGCCGAGGACTATGCACAGTTCATTGTCAACACCACAGGTAACGAAGCCACTGCTCAGTTAGTAGATGAGTGTACGGCAAAATATACAAATATGTTCCCCGAGGCAAACGTCAAAATCAAGCAGCTGAGTTTCAGCAGTTGTGCCGTACCCATCGAGGTGCGTCTGAAGAGCAATAATCTCAATGAGTTGCAAACTTATTCCGACAGCATTGTCCAGATTCTGCGCCAGATGCCGGAGCTGTTGCTCGTACGTACCAACATGCTGGAACCACTGGCTACTACCCGCATCAAGATTGACGGTGAGAAGGCCAGTCGTTTAGGCATTACCAATGGCGATGTAGAGTTGCAGATGGCTTTCCGCTATGGCGACGGACTCACTGTTAGCACTGCCTGGGAGGGTGACTATGACATCAACGTGAAGATGAAAACGGAGGATGCCGACCAGACCACGAAGCAGGATGTGATGGACGAGCTGATACCGATAGGATTCACTGCAGCCGTCCCCACCAATTTTGAAGAAGTGGTGAGCATTGCAGAGACTGGTAGTTTCCAGCCTAGCGTACCTTTACGTCAGTTTGCTGAGATTGTTCCCAGTTGGCAGTATGGTCAGATATATCATCGCAACGGTCTGCGTGCCGTTACGGTGATGGCCGAAGTGGCTCGTGGACAGAACGAAGGTGTTGTGACCAAGAAAATCATGGAGCGTCTGGCCGACTTCAAGTTGCCCGAAGGTATGCAGATGGAGTATGGTGGACAGTATGCGGCAGACAATGAGACGGGTCCTCAGATTGTCGGTGCCCTCGTCATGTCTATCATGATTATCTTCTTCGTGTTGCTGTGGCATTTCAAGAGTGTCAGCGAGGCCCTGCTGATTATGATTTGTCTCACACTCTGCGTATTCGGTATGGCTGTCGGCTTGGTCATCCAGGGTGTGGAGTTCTCCATGACCAGTGTCTTGGGCTTCGTATCGCTGATGGGCATTCTGGTACGTAATGGCGTCATCCTCTTTGACTATGCCGCAGAGGTGAAGGAACAGGAGCAATTGTCGCTTAAGGATGCCATCCACGTGGCAGCTGAGCGCCGTATGCGTCCTATCTTCCTGACATCGGCAGCAGCCTCCATGGGTGTGGTTCCTATGATTATTGGCGGAAGCGCTCTTTGGGTGCCTATGGGTGCCGTCATCTGCTATGGAACACTGATTACCATGTTCTTCATCCTGACAGTGATGCCTGTCGCTTACTGGAAGGTGATGGGACGAAGCGAAGCTCAGGTAAAAGTGAAGAATGAAGAGTGAAAAATTGCTACCGCACATAAAAATGAAGAATGAAATGAAAAAGATAATTACCGTTATTTGTTGTTCCGTATGCTGCGGTATTGCCGCAGCTCAAGGAACGTATAGCCTCGACCAGCTGAAACAGTTGGCCATTGAGAACAACTACAGCCTCCGCTCTGCCCGTAATGCTATCCAGCAGTCGAAGGCGCAGAAAAACGAGGCACTTACCAAGTATTTCCCTTCAGTTTCGGCAACGGGCTTAGGTCTCAGCTTTGATAAATACTTGATAGATATCGACCTCGGCCTGTCTTCAGAGTTGGTCAGTATGCTACCGCCTGACCTTGAACTGCCATCGGACATTAAAATGATAAAAAATGGTGTGTACGGCTCTGTCTCTGCTATTCAGCCTGTATTTATGGGAGGACAGATTATCAATGGCAATAAGTTGGCAAAGGTAGGTGTGGAGGCCAGTGAAATCAAGCTCGAAGCTTCGGAAGATCAGGTGGAGATGGCCACTGAGCAATACTACTGGCAGATGGTGTCGGTCAAGGAGAAACTACAGACACTTGGTGCCATCCATCAGATGTTGGAAGAGTTGGAGAAAGACGTAAGTAATAAGGTACGCATAGGCGCTATCAACCGCAACGACCTGTTGCAGGTTCAGTTGCGCAGAGGCGAAGTGGAGACTATGCAGCTGGAGGCTGAGAACATACTGACCACCATCAATCAGCTGCTGGCACAGCACGTCGGCAAAGCTAATGAGGAGATTAATATCAGCATTCCTGCCGAGCTGAGCAATATGGGTAAGGCCGATGCCCCCCTCTTGCCTGTCAGTCTGCGCCAAGACCATCAGTCTGCCCTGAATGCCACACCGCAGTACCGCCTGTTGGCAAAGAATGTAGAGGCTCATAGTTTGCAACACAAAATGAAGGTAGGCGAAAACCTGCCTGTCGTTGCTGTGGGTGCCAGTTATAGTTGGAACAACTTCCTGAACGACAATAACCGTGGCAGTGGTCTGCTTTTTGCCGCCGTCCATGTACCCATCAGCGGTTGGTGGGGTGGGGCGCATGCCATCAAGAAAAAGAAACTGGCGCTTGACGATGCTCGTGAGATGATGAAGGACAATGGCCAGAAACTCGTCATCTACATGAATAACGCCTGGTCAGCCGTAGAGACCAGTCACAAGAAACTCCTTATTGCCCACGATGCCATTGCGCAGGCTGAGGAGAATCTGCGACTGCACAAGGACTACTATCGTGTGGGAACTACCACGATGACTGATTTGCTGTTGGCTGAAGAGCAGTATCAGCAGGCCTGCGACCGCTATACGGATGCCTATGCCGCCATGCAGATTAAGATGCTGGAATATCGTCAGGCCACAGGACAGAAATAACAATAATCATCAATTGAGATTACCTTTTACTGTCTTACTCTGAAAAATGCTGCATCAAAACCAACGTTTTTCAGGGTCAGATAATGCTGTTCTATATTTCTTTGTTTATTGCTAATTACTGCCTTTTATGAATATTTTGGCGTAATAGGACATATTTAAGGTTGTTTCAAACAGCGAAAAAAGGATATTATTGTCGAACTTTGCACCGCGTAAAGAAAAAACGAACATCATGGAGATACAAGATCTTAAACCAAGGAGTGGTTCAGACACTCTGCGGATAGATGATAGCGACGAGCTGGTTGTGATGGAGAACTTTGGAATGTTGCCCAAGGGCAAACTTCGTCTCGACAATCAAGGGCTTATTGTGATTTGTACCGATGGCATGGCGCAGTTCGACTATGACGGTCAGCAGATTCTCCTTCGTAAGAATGACCTTTTTCTCTACATGGCGCATAGTGTAGCCTCTAATTTTATGTCCTCGCCCGACTTCAACTGCCGTCAGATTTGGTTTTCCAGAAGCGAACTTTGGAACATCAATAAGTATAGCGAGGTAAGCCTGGCGGATTTGACTTATCTGAAACAGCATCCAACGGTACATCTTACCGCTGACGACGTTCAGCTGCTTGATGATTACTTCCAGTTGCTATGTCACCGGATGCGAGACCGTTCGCCGATGCTGTATAAGGATATTGTGAGGTCGCTCGTCAGCACCATGATGTTGGAAATGCTCTGCATGATGCGGCGCAACAAGCAACAAGATGCTGTGTCGAACGATCCAAAGAGCACGAATCCGAGTGTGCACAAACGACTACTGGCAGACAAGTTCTTGCAATTGGTTGAGCAGAGCGACGGACGCATTCGCAAGGTGGACGACTTCGCTAAGCAGTTGAACGTCACGCCCAAATACCTGTCTACCATCTTGAAGGAGACCATTAATCGTCGGCCAAGTATGATGATAGAGCATTTCACGATGGGGGCCATTGAGCGACGCCTGCGCTACACCGACATGACGATGCAGGAGATAGCTAACGACCTGAATTTCCCTAATCCCTCGTTTTTTGGAAAATACTGCAAAGAACACTTGGGCATGACACCGCTGGAATATCGAAATAAGTATCATGTTGGAAAATGATAATAATTCTCTAAATATAAATATGGTATAACATGAACAACCCCAAAATGAAACTAACTGAAATGGTGAGGGTGGTGACACTTGGATTACTCTTGTTGTTGCCGCTCGCCTCAGAGGCCCAGCAGCTGCTGACGCTCGACAGTTGTAGGGCTATGGCACTGAGGAACAACAAACAAATGGGCGTGGCGAAGATGAAGCAGGAGTTGAGTGCATACTCGCGGAAGGCGGCACGCGCCAAGTATCTACCACATGTGAATGCTATGGGTGGCTATCTTTGGACAAGCAAGGAGATGTCTATCCTGAATGACGACCAGAAGGAAGCACTGAGCAACATGGGTACGAATACGACTGCGAAGTTACAGAACGCTCTGTCACCGTTGACATCAGCATTGCCAGCAGCGACACAGGCCAAGATGGTTGAGGATATGTCGGCTTTTGCCGGTACGCTGAACCAGGTTGGTACAGGTATCGTGGACGGTTTTCGTACTGATACACGTAATATGATGGCCGGAGCGGTGATGGTTACGCAGCCAGTATTCATGGGTGGCGCTATCGTTGCTGCCAACAAGATAGCAGACCTCAACGAGGAGATGGCAGCAAACTCTCTGGAGATGAAGCGTCAGGGTACCTTATATAATATTGATCAGGCCTACTGGCAAGTGGTGTCTCTGCGTCACAAGCAGATACTGGCTGAGAGTTATGTGGCACTTGTGAAAAAACTGAAGAGTGATGTGCAGAAGATGGTTGACAAGGGTGTCGCTACTAAGGGTGACGGTCTGAATGTCAGCGTCCGGGTGAACGAGGCCGAGATGGCTCTGACGCAGGTCCAAGACGGTTTGGTACTGTCGAAGATGTTGCTCTGTCAACTGTGTGGACTTCCTGTCGATACAGACATTACGCTTGTTGACGAGAATTCTGAAAGTAATCTTATGAGCCCTGTAAGTTCCGTAAGTTCTACGAGTTCTATGACTGGTGAACTACGTCCTGAGCTGAAGGTGTTGCAGAATACCGTAGACCTCAGTCGCCAGACGACAAACGTCCTCAAGGCTGGCAATTTGCCACAGGTCCTGCTGACAGGCGGTTATGCCATCAGTAATCCGAACACCTTCAATGGCTTTGAGAAGAAGTTTGGTGGCGTTTGGAATGTGGGGGTCATGGTACGTGTGCCCGTTTGGAACTGGGGTGATGTGAAGAACAAGGTTCGTGCTTCGAAGGTTGCCACAGCCATGGCTAATCTGGAGATGGACGAAGCCCGTGAACTGATAGAGTTGCAGGTTAAACAGAGCAACTTCAAGGTGACTGAGGCGCAGAAGAAACTGACAATGGCACTGTCAAATGTTGCCAATGCTGACGAGAACCTGCGCATGGCAAACCTTGCTTTCAAGGAGGGTACAGCATCGCTCACAACAGTTATGGAAGCCCAGACGGCGTGGAATCAGGCACAGTCACAGAAGATTGATGCGGAGATTGGTGTCAAACTGTCAGAGGTGGAATTACAGAAAGCCCTCGGTACGCTCCAGTAATTATTCAAGATAATAAAATAACGTAATAACGAAAAACGAAATACAATTATGTCAGATCAAGCAAAACAACAGCATAACAATATCCTGCTGGCCATTGCAGGCTTTTCAGCAGTAGTAGTCATCGTAGCACTCATCGGTTTCTTGGCCTTGGGACGTGATGCGGAAGTAATACAAGGTGAGATGGAGGTAGAAGAGTACCGCGTATCAGGTAAGGTGCCTGGACGTATCCTCGAACTTCGTGTAAAAGAGGGTGACCTTGTAAAGGCAGGCGATACGCTGGCCATCATCGAGGCTCCTGATGTGGAGGCGAAGATGACGCAGGCACAAAGTGCTGCCGACGCTGCAGCCGCCATGGAGCAGATGGCTCAGAATGGTGCCCGTAAGGAACAGGTACAGGCTGCCTTCCAGCTGCTGGAGCAGGCCAATGCCGCTCTGGAGATTGCCGAGAAGTCGTATAATCGCATGAAATACCTCTATGAAGAAGAGGTTATCAGTGCCCAGAAATTCGATGAGGCAGAAGCGATGTATAAGTCTGCCCAGGCTCAGAAGAAGGCAGCGCAGAGCCAGTACGATATGGCAGTAAACGGTGCTCGCATGGAGGAACGTCGCGCCGCTTCGGCTACGGTAGGACAGGCTCGTGGTGCCGTACAGGAGGTGACCAGCTATATCAAGGAGACCGTCCAGATAGCTCAGATGGCTGGCGAGGTGACAGATGTCTATCCTAAGGTTGGTGAGCTTGTCGGTACAGGTACGCCCATCATGTCGATTGCCGTCATGGACGACCAGTGGGCAACGTTCAACATCCGCGAGGACCAGCTGAAGGATATCAAGGTGGGTGCTGAGCTGACAGTGAAGATTCCCGCGCTGGACGTGGAGACTGTGATGAAGGTGACGTCGATGAAGGACAAGGGTTCCTTCGCTGTCTGGAAGGCTACAAAAGCTACCGGCCAGTACGACCAGAAGACGTTTGAGGTGAAGGCTCGTCCGACTAGCGCCGTCAAGGACATCCGTCCTGGCATGAGCGTAATACTGAAAAAGTGAGGAAGTTAGAGAAGTTAAGAAGTTAATGAAGTATTTAACTAATATCGGACACGTCGCACTTCGCGAGCTTGACATCATCATCCGTAAGAACCGTATCTACGGCTTCTGCATGGTGGTGTTCCCCGTACTGTTGGTGTTCTTCTTCACCACGATGCTCGACGATGGTGTGGCACTCGATCTGCCCGTTGGGGTGGTGGACCAAGACAACTCGTCGATGTCACGCGGTCTCACTCGCAACCTCGACGCCATGCAGAGCTCACGTGTTGTCTATCGGTTTGCCAATGTCACCGAAGCACGCAATGCCATGCAGGAGGGCAAGGTCTATGCCTACCTCCTCATCCCCGAGGGCACGGCTGCGAAACTCCTCTCTGGTCGACAGCCGAAGATCTCGTACTACTACACGATGACGTGCATGACCGCCGGCTCGATGGCGATGAAGGACATGAAGACCATCGGCTCGCTGGGTTCGGCAGCCGTCGGACAGTCGACGCTTGCCGGCAAGGGTGCCTCTCCGCAGCAGATTAAGGCAGCCTTGCAACCCGTCACAGTCGATGCGCACATGATAGCTAACCCGCAGGGCTCGTACAACTACTCGCTGACGACGGTCTTCGTACCTGGTATCCTGATGTTGTTCATGGCCTTGTTGGCGGCCTATGCCGTAGGCATGGAAATGAAGTTTGATACCGGTAAGGAGTGGTTGGCCATGGCTGACAACAACATCGTCGTGGCTATTCTAGGCAAGTACATCGTCCACGCGTTGGTATTCCTGCTTGTGATATTCTTTTACCAGTATTATATTTTCGAAGTACTCCATTTCCCCAGACTCGGTGGCGTTTGGAGCATCGTACGTCTTTGTCTGTTGCAGGTGGCTGGTGGCCTTGGCTTCGGCATCTTTGCCTTTGGCCTGATGCCCTCGCTGCGCATGTCGATGAGCATCTCTTCGCTGTGGTCGGTGCTCTCCATCTCCATGTGCGGCTCAGCCTTCCCCATTGCGGGAATGGATGCTCCGCTGCAGGCCATGTCATGGCTTTTCCCCCTGCGCCACTATTGGATGATCTATCAGGCCACCGTCCTCAACGGATTCCCCGTCATCGACGTCTGGTTCCACCTCGTGGCACTCGTGGCCTTCACGCTGCTGCCTTGGTTCGTACTCCGTAAGATTAAAAACGCCATGCTGAATTATGTCTACATTCCTTAATAGATTACGCGAACACTTCACCGATGTGCTCTATATCTTCAGGCAGGAGCTGCTGCAGGTCATCAAGGACGAGGGCGTGTTGATGTTCCTTGTCGTGGTGCCGCTGGGTTACCCGTTGCTCTACTCGTGGATATACAATAATGAGTCGCTGCATGAGACACCTGTGGTCGTCGTCGACCAGTCTCACTCGGCCCTGTCACGGCAGTTTATCAACGACTGTGACGCCTCGCCAGATGTACAAGTGAAGTACTACGCCAGTGACCTCGACGAAGCGCGCTCACTGGTGAGCAGACAGTTGGTCAGGGGTGTCTATCTCATCCCCTCCGACTTTGCCACACGTGTCAACCGCGGTGAACAGGCTACCGTCAGTGTCTATTGCGACATGTCACTCATGCTTGCCTACAAGGCTGTCTACCAGACGGCGATGGTTGAGGCAGGACGCCTTGGCGCAGGTATGAACATCAAGAAAGCTGGCAACTATACCAAGCGCGAGGACGCTATCACGGCGCAGCCTCTGGCTGTTGATGATGTGGCGATGTTCAACCCCTCTGGTGGTTACGGCTCATGCGTGTTGCCTGCCGTGCTCATGCTTATCTTGCAGCAGGCCCTGGCCCTCGGCATCGGTATGGCTGCGGGTACTGCTCGTGAACGCCACCGCAACGGTCAGCTCGTCCCCGATAATGACCCGCACTATCGAGGTGCCTATCGCATCGTGTGGGGTAAGGCGCTCTGCTATGGCATGATTGGTGCCGTGGCTGCTGCCTATCTCTCGATGGCTGTTCCCGCGATGTTCTCGTTCCCGCAGTTAGGCACTGGTTGGCCGCTCTTCTGGACGCTCCTGCCTTACACACTGGCCAGCGTCTTTTTCGGTCTGACCGTTTCGTGTCTCATCCGATACCGCGAGAACGTCATGCTCTTGATGGTCTTTGTTTCCGTACCGTTACTTTTCCTGACTGGCGTCTCTTGGCCGCAGTCCAGCATCCCTGGTGCTTGGCAAGGTGTGTCCTGGATATTCCCCAGCACCTTTGGTGTCCGGGCCTTCATCCGAGTCAACTCGATGGGTGCCTCTGTCAGTCAAGTCCTTCCCGAACTGCGTATCCTCTGGATTCAAGCCGCTATCTATCTCGGCATGGCTTGTCTAGTCTATCGCTATCAATTCCGTTTGATGAAGAAATATTCAAATAGCTAACAAATAAGTATTTTATCACTATGGGAAAAAAGTATTATTTTTCACTGTTTGCATCGGTTCTGATGCTGATGGCAATGACATTTGCCTCGTGCAAGAGTAGTAACAAACCCGCAGCCGAAACTTCACGAATCGGTGAAATCCCCGAGGCCGCTCAGTATATCGTCGGCATCGAGAAGTACGACTCGCTGATTGACTATAGCCAGGCCGCTAACTGGCTCGACGTTCCCGCAGCCCTTGTGAAGGACGGTGTGCTCGATGGCACCGCTGCCGACAGTCTCAAGGCCGTCGATGTGTTCTACATCTATCCTACTGTTACCGGCTTCCGTCCTGAGACTGAGGTCTGCGACATGACTGACACGATGATGATTGCCGGCGCCAAGATGGTGCGCCAGATTCAAACTGCCGTCTTCGAAGAGAGCTGCAACGTGTTCATGCCCATCTACCGCCAGATTTCCATGCCGAAGCCCGGCAGCAATTACTCTGCCATTATCGACTACGTCTCTAAGTTCGACGCCACCGATGCCCTCGACTATTACCTCAACAACCTGAATCAGGGCCGTCCCTTCATCCTCGCTGGACACTCGCAGGGTGCCTCAACGCTCATTGCCCTGCTCGAGAACTACATGACCAAGCATCCCGAGGCCCTCAGTCGCATGATTGCCGCCTATCCCATTGGCTTCGCCGTCACCAAGGACTGGCTCGCCAAGACTGGTCTGAAGTTCGCTGAGGGTGCCAACGATACGGGTGTCATCGTCTCGTGGAACACTGAGGGTCCCGCCAACCTGAAGGAAAAGAACATGACGCTCGCCCCTGGTGGCATCAGCATCAACCCCATCAACTGGAAGCGCGACGATACCCCCGCCACGGTCAAGGAGAATCTCGGTTCGTTGACCTATGACGGCAAACTTGTCACTCCCGGCATCGCCGATGCCCGTGTTGACACAGTTCGCGGTTCTGTCGTTGTCTCTACCATCGCCCAGAAAGAGCTCTACGCCATTCCTGCCGACGGCGCCGCCATGTTCGGCCCCGAGAGCTATCACCTTCACGATTACGGCTTCTTCTTCAACAACTTCAAGCAGAACGTTGCCGACCGCATCAAGGCATTCATGGAGAAGAAATAAGGATAATGGTTTGGTAGTTTAAGCTATTCTTTGTACCTTTGCACCATAATTTATGTTAAAAACTTAGCACTATGGGAAAGATTAAGACTATTGGTATTCTTACATCGGGTGGCGATGCCCCCGGTATGAATGCGGCCATCCGTGCCGTGACACGTGCAGGCATCTACAACCAGTTTAATATTAAAGGTATCTACCGAGGCTACGAAGGACTCATCCACGACGAGGTGAAACCCTTTACCACGGAGGATGTCTCAGGCATCATCACTCGTGGCGGTACCATCCTGAAGACGGCCCGTTCGAAAGACTTCATGACACCCGAAGGTCGTCAGAAGGCCTACGAGACCTGTCTGAAGGAAGAGATAGACGCACTGGTGGTTATCGGTGGTAATGGTTCGCTGACAGGCGCCTGGAATTTCGGAGTAGAGTTCGACTTCCCCGTTATCGGTCTGCCGGGCACTATCGACAACGACCTCTATGGCACCGATGCTACTATTGGTTACGACACTACGATGAACACCATCATGGAGTGTGTGGACCGCATCCGCGATACCGCCAACTCGCACGAACGTATCTTCTTCGTCGAGGTGATGGGCCGTGATGCTGGTTTCTTGGCACAGAACTGCGCCATCGCCTGTGGTGCTGAGGCTGCCATCGTTCCTGAGGAGGTAACCGACGTCGACCAGCTGGCAGCCTTCATGGGTCGCGGCATCCGCAAGTCTAAGAAGTCGTGTATCGTCATCGTTTCGGAGAGTCCCAAGTGTGGTGCTATGTACTACGCCGACCGTGTCAAGAAGGAGTTCCCGGAGTTCGACGTACGCGTATCTATCCTGGGCCACCTGCAGCGCGGTGGTACGCCGTCAGCTCGCGACCGCATTCTGGCCAGCTGTACTGGCGTCGGAGCCATTGAAGCCATTCTGCAGGGTCAGCGTAACGTCATGGTGGGTGTCCGCAACAACGATGTGGTCTATGTGCCCTTCTCCGAGTGCATCCGCACTGACAAGCGTTTCGACAAGCGTCTGATTACCGTTCTTGATGAACTAAGCATATAATATGAAGAAATTACTTTTGGTTGCAGTCGCCATGATGGCTGCTGTGAGTGTGCAGGCGCAGAGCTTTCCTGTGGGTATCCTCAGCGGACAGGACTCTGTGAAGAGTGTGCAGTTCGGCTTTATCTCGTCGGTAGCTGTCAATGGCGGCAAGGGCCTCCAATTCGGTTCGTTCTCCAACGTGTCGGGTGGGGTGTTCCGTGGATTGCAATTGTCAGGCATCAACAATATCACCTGCGGCATGAACAAGGGTCTGCAGTTCTCCTCTCTGCTCAATGCGTCATCAGGAAAGATGAACGGCTGGCAGATAGGTGCCATCAACTATGCCGACTCGCTGAATGGTGCCCAGATAGGTCTGTTCAACGTTGCCCGCAAGCGTCCCAAGGGCTGGCAGGTAGGTATCGTCAACCTCAGCTACGACTCCATCGGCCATAAGATTGGTCTGGTGAACGTCAACCCCACCACCACCATCGACTTCATGGTCTATGGCGGTAGCTCTACCAAGACGAATATCGCTGCCCGCTATCGTAATAAGAGTACCTATAACATCATTGGTGTTGGTACCCACTTCATGGGTCTCGACTCGAAATTCTCAGGTGCCGTCTTCTATCGCTTGGGACAGTACAAGCAGCTGACAGACAAGTTCAGCCTGAGCGGTGATGTCGGCTACTACCACGTAGAGACGTTCTCGAAGAACAACAACGAGAAGCCCGAACGACTCTATTCGTTGCAGGCACGCATCAATGCTGACTATCAGTTCAGCAAGAAGTTCGGTGCCTTCGCCTCAGTAGGTTGGGGACTGACGCGCTACTACGACCGCAACGAGACCTACCGCAACCGTCCGTTGTTTGAGTTGGGTCTGACCTACCGTCAGTCGCGCGACCAGCACGGATCGTGGATGCGAGCATGGGACGAGAAGCGCAAACAGATCGTCTATGGCGACTCCACGATGGCACTGCCCGTGAAGAAGCGCTACTGGCAGGCTCTTGCTGAGGTGACGGCCATCAATGTTGGTGTGCAGCTGTTCGACCGCTATGCCCTCAACTCCGACTTCGCACAGACCACCCTGCGCACCCTGAAGCGTAACTTCACTGATGGCATGGTGTGGGACAACGACTTCTTCGTCACCAACATGTTTGCCCATCCCTATCACGGCAACCTCTACTTCAACGCTGCCCGTACCAACGGCCTGTCGTTCTGGGAGTCGGCACCATATTCGCTGCTGGGTTCTGCCATGTGGGAGTTCCTGGGCGAGACGGAGCCACCAGCCATCAACGACATTATCGCCACGACGTGTGGCGGTATGGCACTCGGTGAAATGACACACCGCCTGAGCCGTACCATCCTCGACGACCGTGACTATGGCTGGCGCCGTTTCTGGCGTGAGGCTGCTGCTGCCATCATCAACCCCATGCAGGGTATCCACCGTATTGTCAGTGGTGATGCCTGGAATGTAAAGAACAGTCACTACCGTTATCACAACTTCCACGAGACACCTGTTGACGTGGCCTTCTCTCTCGGCTGGCGCTATCTGGCCGACGACGGTGCCTTGTTCCGTGGTGTCCACGCACCCTACCTGAACTTCTACCTGCTCTATGGTACGCCTGTCGACGGCGAGCGTCACACCAAGCCCTACGACTTCTTCGACCTCGATGCTACCTTCAGCATCGGTGGCGGACAGAAGATGGTCAACAACATCAGCATCGTAGGTCGTCTCTGGAGTACGCCCATCGTCGAGATACCTGCCAAGACCAGGGACGGACAGACCATGGCTGCAGAGTTTGGTATCTACCAGCACTTCAACTATTACGATTCCAATCCCATCGAGGACGGTTCTGAACTGATTCCTTACCGTATCAGCGAGGCTGCCGGTTTCGGTCCTGGCTTCATCCTGTCAATGCCCCAGACGGGTGCTCTCTCCAAGATGGAGCAGCGTGTCTTCCTGAGCGGCATCCTGCTGGGTGGTACGAAGAGTGACTACTTCAACGTCATCGAGCGCGACTACAATATGGGTAGCGGTTTCAGCATCAAGTCGAAGACGCAGCTTGACTTCGGACGCTTTGGCCGCATGATTCTCAACGCCAAGTACTTCCGTCTCTATACGTGGAAGGGTTACGAGGACGTAGACCTGAACGCCTACGCCAGTGGCGAGAAGGATCTGCACTACCTCAATGTGCAGGGTGACCATAGCAATGCTGCCCTGTTGGTCGTCAATCCCATCTTTGAGTTCCACGTTGCCAAGCAGTGGTCTATCAACCTCTCAGCTACCTACTATTGGCGTCGCACGCACTATAAGTATTATTATGACTCTGATTTCGTTCTGCGACAGAATAGTAATGTCTATGCCAGAACCTTTGAAACCAAGATTGGTATGACATGTCGCCTGTAAGAATCGTCATCACTGCCGTCTTGTTGGGCGCTGCTGTAGCAGGTGCCCATGCACAGTCGCTGAAGGAGAAACTCTCCAACCGCTACTACAAGACGAAATATGATACCAACTATGTGGTCCGTCCTGCTGAGCGGTGGCTGCTGAAGCCATCGCTCAACCTG
>Ga0256407_10007765_pt1 | contig 15982 bp, 9 predicted proteins | sample RumenRJG_04DNA_FD_193489 | JGI IMG/M metagenome (GOLD analysis project Ga0256407, IMG submission 193489) | Bovine rumen microbial communities from Lethbridge, Alberta, Canada - RJG_04 | ecosystem: Host-associated > Mammals > Digestive system > Stomach > Rumen | place: Canada: Alberta | collected...
GCAGCCAAGTTTGGCTGCCCTAACAAGCGTTAATCCTCGTCCCAGATGCCTCCACGGCGTCGTGGAGCCTCACCTGAGGCGCCATCAGTAGCCTCAGTCTGAGAGCCGAACCCCATTTGATTAGGCCCAATAGAAGTAGCGATCACACCGTTACCTGCCAGCGAAACAACATCAACCGCAGGCTTTGAATATATCTTTTTCATAGCAGTATCTTTTTATCATTTAATGAAAATCAGCTTACCATTCTCAATAACCAGGCCCTTGCGTGCTTGATTAAGCCTACGGCCCTGCAGGTCATAATAAACCTTTACGCTGCCATCCTCTTGTTCAACCATCTGGATATCCTGTCCTTCTTCTCCCACAGCTATGCGGAAAGGAGCGACTGGAGCAGAACTGCTGAGCGCATCGTAACTCGTCGTGAACCAGGCACGATAAGCAGCGATATTGGTGTTAACACCCTGCCAGAACTGATTGCTGGCGATGTAATAGAGGTATTCACTCTGACCAGCGTTCAGACCCGTCTGATTTGTGAACGTACCATGCAGCGTCCAGCCCGTATTGTAATCGTCCACCGATTTAGCATCGGAAGCTATCTTAGCATCAACTTCCGTAATGTCCAAAGCAACACCATCGGCAGCTTTATACACCACAGGCTGGCCAGCAGCAACAGGAGTAGTCATCTCAGTAAAGGTCAGCACCTTGTTCTCAGTATCGACTGCTCCCAGCTGATAGAACGTCACACCATTATACGAATTCTTGATCTCAAACGGCAGACACAGCGTACCCCAGTTGTTCTTGAAGGCGCGATGATAAGAAGCCGTAGTAACTGAGAATCCTTCAACAGCTCCATTTACTTCAAAAGGCTCTCCATCAACGATATCAAGATTATTCTTGGAAACTACTTTGTGAGTAACGCGGCTATCTGATGGATGGAAGTAGAATGACACCTCGTACAAGCCTGCAGTTTCGATATAAATCACGTAATTGGAGCTCGGGAAAGCATGATGATCCCAATCACCGTCCTTCACCACCTTGAACTCATAATTGCGGTTTTTATCTAGATAAACACTCTTAGTGAGATAGTAATATTGACCGTCATCACCCAGAATCATGCTGTTATTGCTATCTGAGGCATCCCAAAAAGATCCCAGCATTTCAGACATGCCCGCAACAACATACGGAGAATCATTGCGAGGCTCTACACCTTCAATCTTCAACGACCATCCGGTCTCAACAGAAGCCGAAGGTTTCCATGTAACCGTGATAAGGTAAGTCCTGAAGTTGGCATAAGAGTTCATAATCTTAATATTCAGACCACCATAGTTCGAACCAGCTACAAGCCAATTATAAGGAGCCGTCTTCGAAATGTCATCGTAACCCATCCAAACGTTATCATTAACACGGAGTTTGAATTCTGGATTAAAGTTGGCATCATCACTCAAGTCAAGCAAATAAGTCCAGGTATAATCTTCCCCTGCAGAAGTAAGGGATACTGTTTCCCAAGTTTCATTGCCATTGTTATTGAAAGAGCGATGCATACCAATAGAAGAAATATCGGCAATTTCCATTGAATAAACCTTGTTATTCTCTACATCAAGGTTTGGTGTCTGGTTCACACCCACCGTACTGCCACTCTGCGTGCCGTCATTGAAGATGACTTTGGTGTATTTCTCCAGCAAGTTGACAGCATACTTATTAGCCTCGATTGGAGCAGCGATCTTTTCGCCAGGCCATTTCGTCTTCTGCTGTTCATCATCAGTGTATGCATAGTAATACACATTCTCCCATTGGGTTGGACTGTTGTCAAAATAAACCGTATTGGCAGCCAACTGATACACCTTTTCATTCTCTACGACGAGGTCTTCGGTCTGTTTCACATCAGTAGCTTCAGGATAGTTGAAAATTACAGAAGTGTATTGGCCATCCAATTCTACTTTGTAGCAATCACGACCATCTATTTGAACAATAGTGGTAACCTCTTCGCCCGGCCACTGTGTCTTACAACGTCCTTGGTTGTCCCAAGCATAATAGTAAACCTTATCCCATTGGCTTACCGAATTGTCATAATAGACAGTATTCGAGCCCAAGTGATAAGAAAGGCCAGATGCAGTGTAATAGCCATGGTTGACATAGTCAAGATCTCCGGTCTGACCATCGTCAGTCACAAATATTATTTTCGTTGGCGATCCATCAATATCTGTAGGCTTGACCCACTTATAGATGAGCTTGCCAGCTTCATTCACGCCCATCGGAACGTCTATAGATAGCTTCTCATCCCATGTTTCACCGGTGTAACTAACAATAGGATTCCCCTCTTTCCAAGCCCAAACGGAAACCTTATTTGCATCCGTTTCGAAGAAGACACATTCCTCACCATTCGGTGCAGAAGGCTCATACGAATTACGCTTGGTGAAGGTTGCCGAACCAGTATGTTCCACGCCATCGGCGCCCTTTGCACCCCAGTAGACGGTGATATCAGAATTCACTGAAACATTCTCACCAATCGTAATGGTTGTAGCATTATTAATGGAGGTTTTCCCTGTTCCATCAGCATTAAAGCTATACCAGGCCATGTCAGTTTGAGCATTGACAGGAGTCAAAGTAACATCCAATGTCTTAGTAGTAAAGAATCCCACATTCGGAGAAACTGTCATGGATGCGAAGTCTGCCTTCGTAGAGAAGAACTTGTAAGCATCACCCTCAGCCACGAGAGTATAGCCTTCAGGGGCATTCTGTGTATAAACCGCCTGACCAAGCAGTACGTACACACTACCCTTCGAACCAACCGACTTCAATACATAACCACTATTGTTGTCGGTTGCATACTGCTCCTGAACATTGCAATTCGTGTTCGTGATACCGCAAGCCTTGCGTGCCAGGATCATCGCACGGATATTATCACGGTCAGCCTCATAATGCGGATACCAAATACAAGGTGTACCAGGCGATGCCAAAATGAAGGCATTTGCAGCCGACCAGTTGTGTTCAAGCTTAGAAGATTCTCGTCCTGTGTCGTGGTTGTCGGCAAATGTTACCGAGTAGCGACTGTAATATGGGTCGTAAGTGAAACTCTTGTACTGCAGGGCTTCATAGTTGCCTCTACTGATTGCATCATTAAGTTTGAACTTCAAGGCGAAATCGAAAGCAGCCGATGTCCTGCCCGTACCATTGATCCAGTTTTGTGTATTCTCCTGATTGTCCCAGAATTCGCCAACCGAATAGGTGGGGACAGCCGAAGTTCCAAATTGGTTACGAGCATACTCATTGTTGTTATAAGTCTGGATATAACCAGCGCCATACCCTTTCACCATATCATAGCGGAAGCCAGCATAGCCTAACTCATTCAACAGGTAATGAAGATAGACCATAATGTTCTCACGCACATGTTGATTGGTATGGTCAAGGTCGCGATAACCATCAAAATTATCACCCGTGTCATACTCGCCGGAAGTCTTGTAAGGATAGGCACCTGATTCATTCTTGTAATAGTTGCATTCATCGTTTTTGCAAATACCCGAGAAGTAACTATTGTCCCATTCGATATTATAGGTAATTCCAGCATTTTGGCCAGTTCCTTCCACGGTCTCTTTGGGGAAGTCGCACCAATTAGTCTTACCTTTCTTATGATTCACCACAACATCAGCGATAAAACCAACGCCCTTCTGTTTGTAGGTGTTGATCATCGTACGCAACTGTTCCTCTGTACCGAAACAGGAATTATGATGTAACCAGTAGCACGGATCATAACCCATCGAATTTCCCTGTGTTCCATTGTAGTCACCCGAGCAAGTTCCGGAATTCGGAATCCAGATCAGATCGAAGTACTGCGACAACTCATCAGCGCGAGCTGTCAGGTTCGTCCATTGGGTAGCATCGTAGCTATCCCACCAGAATCCCTGGAGCATCACTCCACCATAATCTGCAGGCCAGCCCTGACATACATCTTGTGTCTCAGCTCGCCCACCCAATGCCATGCAGAGCATGGCAACAGAAAGTAAGATCTTTTTCATACGTATTAATTTTAAAAAGGTATATTGTATAAACTGACTTCTTTGAAAACAACGCCGCAAAGATACACAACAATTCCAAATCCTCCAAATTTTTTTTCAAAAAAATTTAATTTATTCATAATAAAGAAAAGGCAGAGCCACAATACAATCCAGACCCTAACGATTTCAGACAATAAAGATGATAAAAAATCGAATACGCACGATTCTAGCATTCCTGTATTACAATATCCCCCCGATATCCCCTCACAAAATTCAACACAAAACATTCAAATAATCCAAAAATCCCAAAAAATGCCACCTATTTTTAAAAAATTTCATCGAAAATTTGGATAATATAAATATATATTATAAATTTGTCCCCGTTTTTAGATAAAAACGCAACCCTGACAATACTATCAACACTTAAAATATAAAAAAATGAAAAAGAAAATCTACACAGCCCCCACCCTCAGCGTGGAAGAGTATGAAATGATCGTAATCACTGGTGCTAGTCAAATTACCAATAGTAAAATTATGGGTAATTCTGGTTTAGGTTATGGTGGTGCCGGTGATGGCAGCGATCAACGTGCTAAAAATCGTGGTGGCATCTGGGATGAGGATTAATCTCCATCCCCTGTCAATGTGTTAATAGCTTTTATAAATGTATTTTTTAACGAATGTATTTATGAAAACAAAATTACTTTCTTTAGCAGCAACAATCCTCTTTGCTGCAAGTGCTAATACGGCTTTTGCAGATATCGAGTACTTCCTCGTAGGCGAGACAAATGGTTGGAACTTAAATGATAATTATAAATTCTCGTCCACTGAAAACGGCATCTACACACTGACAGCGACAGTCGGTGGCGAGTTTGGATTAAAGCAAAGAAATGGAAATACAGTAACATGGGTTGGTGCACAATCAGATGGCATTTATCAGGTTAATCCTAGTTCACCTGTCGCAAACATAATTTTTAATGGGGGAAATAACCTTAGACTCCCATTCCAAGTAGAATACACCTTCACAATTAATACTAACAATCAATACACTCTCCAAATCGGTGGTCTCGACGAATACCTTATCGAGGGTAGTTTTAACGGTAATGCTTGGGGGGCACCAAAAAGAATGACCAAACTAAGTGACGGATCCTACACTTTTGATGTAAGAGGTGGTGACCAATTCAAGTTCCGCGATTTTTATGGCACTTATTATGGCGGTACTTCTTCAACTTCTACCCACGAAATTAAACCAGAATGGCACACTAATATAGATTTGGTAGCTGGCAATAATGGCCAAAACTTCGAGATCAAAAGCCCTGATGATAATTACTTCACAGGTGTAGTCAAAGAAGGGAAGCTGACCGTGCTTGGTTACTATGTCTGCTTCGATAATGATTTGATTTATGATTCTCCATCTAAGTATCAGAATCAAGTTTGCGATGTACAAATCGACGAACGCACACTCTATTGTGATGGCTACTGGAACACCATCTGTCTGCCATTTAATTTAGATGATTTCAGTAGCACAATATTCAATGACGCCGAAGTTATGACCTTGGAGAGCAGCGAGTTCAATGCCGGAACTCTAACTTTGAACTTCAACACTGCAAACTCGATATCAGCAGGTGTGCCTTACATTGTTAGATGGAGCAACGGAGGGAATGACATCAAAAATCCTTATTTCTACGATGTAACAATAAACTCAACAGTAGGTCAATCGGGTACAGGTCCTGCTACCTTCCTAGGTTGCATCAATCCTATAACAATCCCAGAAACCGACTGCGAGAATACTGATTACCTCTACCTTGGAGCAGAGAACACTTTGTATTATCCTGCTGATGAAGCTAGCGTCACCATCAAAGCCTTCCGCGCCTATTTCAAGCTGAATCTCCCATCAGGACAGCAAGCTAAGTCCTTCGTCCTCAACTTCGACGACGACACAGAGACCACCAGCATCAAGCAGATCAACAACACCGCAAGCGCAACCGACTCTTACTTCACCCTCGATGGCCGTCGCCTCACCACCCGGCCCACAACTGCTGGTCTTTACATCATCAATGGCAAGAAGGTTGTCATCAAGTAAACTGCTCTAAACGCTAAACACTCAACACTAAACTATACTATCCCGGCACCCTCCAGTGTCGGGATTTTTATTATTTTCGCAAATAATCCATCAAATATTTGGATGAAATGATTTTTTTCACTATCTTTGCACCCGAGAAATCTATCATTCTACCATTTTCAATTATTACCATTAATTTAACAGATCATGAAGAAAAGTTTGATCTCATTGGCAGCAACCCTGCTGTGTGCAGCGAGTATTTCACCTGCCTCTGCCCTTGAATTGGAAGGCAATGGCACAAAAGACACACCCTATCTTATCAAATCAACCAACGACCTCGATGCACTTGCTGTATCAGTAAACAATGGAACAAGCTACGATGGCGTGTACTTCCAATTGGAGAATAGTATCAATTACGCAGGCCAGAACTACACCCCCATTGGAACTCAGAACAAAGAGAATGGTAAATCCGTCAATAGGCCTTTCAAAGGTTTTTTCAATGGCAATGGCAAAACAATAAGCAATATCACCATCAATAATCTCAGTAATAACTATATAGGTGTTTTTGGATATGTATCGGCCCCCGGTTCGATAGAAAAACTAAATGTATCAAATAGCACATTCACCGGCAATCAGTATGTCGGTGGCATAGTAGGTTATAACAACGGAGGTCAAATCAAGTACTGCTACAACAGCACTGTAGCCGTTTCAGGCGATAACTCTGTAGGTGGCATCGCCGGTTATTCTTCTGCTTACATCACCCAGAGCAGCCATTCAGGTTCCGTATCGGGTTCAGGGGACAAAATAGGAGGCATCGTAGGAGAGAATTGTGGAACCATTAAAGGTTGTTTTTGCTATGCAGCCATCTCTGGTAATGAGAATGCCAATATGTTAGGCGGCATAGCAGGTTCATTTGAAGAAAGTGCCTATATTTCAGATTGCATCTTTGAAGGCGAAGTAACTGGTTATTCAGGTTCTTCCATAGGTGGCATTCTTGGTAAAGATCTGACGCCAAAAGCCGAAGCTCCAAATCTTTCCTTGAACAGAAATTATTATGTAGCTACCGGTATCAAGGGCGTTGGCAATGACCAGGGAGGATACGACATTAACCAAGATGATGCAGCAGTCCCCGGTTATAAATATAATGATGAGGAGCCTCCATTTACTCTCGGAGAGCCCGAGATGAAATACGGCGAAATCGGAATCATTGCTTACGAGAACTGCCTCCACTATAGTATCAACTACTACTACAGCTATGTTCTACTCTACGACCAAGGAGACAACGAGAGTATTCTCGCAAGTTTCGCTGACGCCAAACCTACTCGATTCAAGATCAACGGTCGCACACTCTACAAGGATGGCGATTGGAACACACTGTGTCTGCCATTCTCATTAGGCGACAATGACGTTAAAATAGGGAATCAACCCACATTCAGTGGCACAGTGCTCGAAGGAGCCATTGTCAAAAAACTCGAAAGCAGCTCTCTCAGCGATGACGGCACGCTGACACTCAATTTCAGCAAAGATTTGACATACATCGAAGCTGGTTACGCCCACCTTGTGAAGTGGGAAAAACCCGAAGGTTACGACCAGAATCCAGCATCCTTCGACATCAAAGATCCGACCTTCACCGACGTAATCCTCGTAGACACGAAACCAGTATCTTCATTTACTGGCGAATTCGACTACTTATTCACAGGCTGTTTCAAGCCCTATGAACTCACACCAGGTGAATCTACAGAACTCTATCTGGGTGCACAGAATACATTGTATTATCCCGCCGAAGACTCTAATGCCACCATCGGTGCATTCCGTGGATATTTTGAGAAGACCACACCGACCGATGCCCCCGTTAGGGCCATCAAGTTCAACTTCGGCGACGAGTCCACTGGTATCAAGACCATCTCCGAAACCTCCGATCATTCCAAGTCCTCCAATGCCTACTTCACCCTCGATGGCCGTCGCCTCACCACCCAGCCCATCACACCAGGCCTCTACATCGTCAATGGCAAGAAGGTCTTGATCAAGTAAGCACCTTTTAACTCTAAACACTCAACTCTAAACATAATAATCCCGGCACCCACCAGTGTCGGGATTATTCATATAATTTATAAGAAGATGAAAAATGGATTTGCAATGATGAGGTGACTCTGATGAGCCACCTTGGTGTTTATCTTTGACTCATCACCTGAAAGCGAGCTTTCCGCTGCTGACTCCAAGCCACACACCACCCTACAGGCTTACATCATTGCAAATCGAAAATATTTTGAAAAATCTTTTAAAATATTTGCTCGTCCCCTTTTATAGGATAAAATTCTGTTCGGCCTTACTTCGACCCAAAGAATTTTATCCCTATATAGTTAGGGACAGCATCATTTTTAAGTATTTTAAAAGATATTTTCGATTTATGAACTATGAAAGCCTCGAAGAGGTGATGTATTGGCTGGAAGTGGCAACGGAAAGCTTGCTTTCAGTTGACGATTACAGGCAATACATCAGAACTGACATCAGTCAGTTCCATAGTTCATAAATCCATTTTTCATCTTTTTAAAAGAATCATCATCGGAATCCAGATAGCCTCCTCCCCCTAAGCAGGGGGACCGAGAGGGTCTTTTTTCTGGCGAAGTTTTTTTATATATTATGTCCCTTTCCTTCCCCCATTAGAATAACATAAACGTCAATTCTCCCAATTATTATAATAAAATACTGCAAAAACTCAAAAAAATCTTCCAAAATTTGGAAGTAATAAATTTATACTATAAATTTGTCCCCGTTTTTATATCTATATCAAGCCCGACAATACATAATAACACTAAAAACATAATCACTATGAAAAAGAAAATCTACACAATTCCCGCCCTCAGCGTGGATGAGTTCGAAATGAACGAAGTCATCAGTACAAGATGAGTGTCGAAAACAATGTCGGCGTAAATTATGTCGGTTCAGACGCTGGCTATGTTTGTCATGGCGGTGGTGCTATGCCCAAAAGCCGTGGCATCTGTGACGAAGATTAACCCATCCTCCTCGTGAATCTCTTTAGTGAATTCATTTATTACTCAAAACGCAACATCTATGAAAACAACAAGACTTTTAGTTACCCTTATCGCCCTGCTCGGTGTATGGCAGGGAATGTTTGCCGAGAACCAGGCATATGCCGTGCTTGATGACAATGGCCAGCTTACATTCTATTATAATGAAAACAAGCCTGCAAGTGGGGCTTACGACATCCCGTGGGATCCTACAAATAATCCTGGATGGTACCAAGACAGAGAGAATATTTTAACTGCAGCTTTCGATGCTTCATTCAGTAGTTATCGATTAGAGTCGGCGGCTAATATGTTTCAACTCTGCTACAAACTGACATCTATCGACTTCACAAACTTCAATACTGAGAGTGTCACCAATATGACGAATATGTTCTCATATTGCTATGCATTGTCGAGCCTTGACCTCTCCACATTCAACACTTCGAATGTCACTAACATGGCGGGAATGTTCCAAGAATGTACAGGACTGGAGACTCTTACCCTTCCGCAAAGTATCAATACGGAAAAAGTCACGGATATGGGGTCAATGTTCTGGGGATGTAATAAACTGTCTAGACTTGACCTTTCAGGCTTTGACACCGAGAATGTAACTAATATGAGTTATATGTTCTGTGAATGCTGGAAACTGGGAAGCCTCAACCTCTCCAGTTTCAATACATCCAATGTTGTCGACATGAATCGTATGTTTAAAGAGTGTAAAGCTTTGCAATCTATTACATTTTCCAATAACTTCAACACATCGAATGTCAAAAAAATGGAATATATGTTCATAGATTGTTTCGCACTACAAAGTCTCAATCTCTCCAGCTTCGACACTTCGCAGATTACGAATATGGAATATATGTTCAGTGGTTGTAATAGCTTGACTGCTATTGTTCTTTCGAGTTTTGACACCTCGAATGTTACTAATATGCAGTATATGTTCAATGATTGTAGCAGTTTAGGGAGCCTCAACCTTTCGAGTTTTGACACCTCGAACGTTACAACTATGCGATACATGTTCCAAGGATGTAAAACCCTGACAAGCCTTGATCTTTCGAACTTCGACACATCAAAGGTCTCCAATATGTCGTATATGTTCCAAAATTGTAGCAAACTGACAGACCTCGATCTCTCGAACTTCAACACATCGAGCCTTAGCTCCATGGCGTTCATGTTTTCCAGTTGTACAGAATTAACCAGTGTTAATATCAAGAATTTCAAGCAGACAAGTTCTATTGATGCGAATAATATGTTTTCGTATTGTGGAGAATTGAAGGAAATCTTGTGCACTAATTATTGGCTAGTTTATTCCCCCTATAATTATACCTCCAATATGTTCTATGATTGTTATAGTATCATAGGTGGCAGAGGAACAACATATCATGGTTCTAATTATACATATTCTCGTCCAGATGGCGGTCCTGATGCCCCAGGCTATTTCACCGATGCCAAACCCTACGCAATTCTTTCCGATGGCACGCTGACATTCTACTACGACCTTGATATGAAGACCAGAACGGGAACTTACTTTGATTACCCAACGGATAATAGTGCACCCGGTTGGACAAAAACTGAATACGCAGGTACCATCACCACCGTTACTTTTAATTCAAACTTTGGCAATTACGATTTACTTGCTTCCACCAAAGCTTTATTCTGTGGATTGTCTAATCTGACGACAATCAATGATATCCACAACCTGCCGACATCGAACGTCATCAATATGTCGGAGATGTTCAAAGGATGCAGCAGCCTGACCAGTCTTAATGTTTCTTCATTCGATGTAGCCAAGGTAACTGATATGACGGAGATGTTCTGTGGCTGCACCTCACTTGAAACAATCTACTGCAACAATGATTGGAGCGCAAATGGTAACGTCACCTCCTCTGATGATATGTTTACAGGTTGTCAATTCGCTCAAGGCAACAATGTTACTGTAGCCTATGCAAAACCATCCGCTGATGGTGGTTACTTCTCCATCGTGAAAGAGGCTTATGCTAAACGGGATGCTAATGGAACTCTTACTTTCTATTACGATTCTGACAAAGCTTCTCGCGAAGGAACAACTTATAGTATCCCATGGACTGGCGATTATCCTGGATGGTATTATGATTCTAATAATGTATACAGAGTTAAGTTTGACGAGTCTTTCAGTGAATACAAGCTCAAGACCGCTCATCTAATATTTGCTTATTTGGGTAATCTGTACAGTATCACCGGCTTTGAACATTTCAATACAGAGGACATAACTGATATGTCTGAAATGTTTTATAATTCATATCAGTTGAAGTCATTGGACCTCAGGCATTTTGATGTATCGTCGGCAACCAATATGGATAAAATGTTTGCCTATTGTAGCGGACTTAATTACATCTATTGCAACGACGACTGGTCAGCAAGCGGCAACGTGACCTCTTCTGTAGATATGTTCATGGGCTGCTCTTCTTTGAAGGGCAACAAAGATGACAATGAAGATGATGACTATTATAATACCATCTATGATCCTGATAAAGTAACAGTGGAATACGCAAAACCAATTATTGACGGTGGCTATTTCACCAGGTTGGAGCCCTATGCAGTCCTTGAAGGAACAAATCTCACGTTCTACTATGGTGGTGGCAAGACTTACGATGCCAACAACTACGATTTTGACTGGACGAATAATGGGAATTGGAAAACAGCCACCAACATGGCTACCATTACCACTGTCACTTTCGACGAATCGTTCATTAATAACGACGAGCTGACATCTACTGCAGATATGTTCAGTGGTTTAACCCATTTAACAACCGTCAATGGCATCTTCAATCTCAATTTGTCGAACATTACAGCCATGGATAGAATGTTCAATGGTTGTTCCGCTTTGACCACTATCTACTGCAATGACGATTGGAGTGAACGGAGTGTTTCTTCAGACGACATGTTCAAAGGTTGTACATCACTTCCCGGATACAACTCAAGCAAGGTTACTGTAGCCTATGCGAAGCGAATAGCCGATGGCGGATACTTCACGACCTATAGTGTTCCTTATGCTGTACAAAATGGCAATACACTTTCATTCTACTTCGATGATCAAATGTCCATTCGTGAAGGCTATATTTATGAACTCACATGGAATGAATGCCCCGACTGGATGCCTGAACTGTATGAAGGAGAAGGGGGCGAAGAATTTGGCGGAGAATATGAAGGAGCTCCTTCTCGTAAATCCACTAAGGCCGAAGATGAAATCGATGAATATGATGAACCCGATGTAATCACCGCAGTCATTTTCGATTCATCTTTTGCCGGTTATAATGGACTAACATCCACTAGAAATATGTTCGCGAATATGACATCTTTGGCAACGATTACCGGACTCGAGTATTTGAACACCGAAAATGTCACTGATATGTCGTTCATGTTCTATGGCTGTTCTTCACTTACAAGTTTGGATCTACGGTCTTTCAATACTTCCAAAGTGACCAATATGACAGGCATGTTTAGTTTCATAGGCCCATCTTACAAGGATCAACTTGAAGAATGGTATGAACCCTACGAAAATTTACTGGAGAGCAATCTGGCAAGCATCAATCTTTCAAGTTTTGATACCAGAAATGTTTATGATATGAGCCAGATGTTCTTGGGTTGTGACAAACTGACTAGCCTTGACCTCTCGAACTTCAATACAGCGAATGTCCGTGGCATGAGATCGATGTTCTATGGTTGCAGCAGTTTGACAGACCTCGACATTTCGAGCTTCAATACTGCAAATGTCCGGGATATGTTTGGCATGTTCTATGGTTGCAGTGGGCTCAAGAGTCTCGACGTCACGAGCTTCAATACGAGATATGTCAATGATATGAGATTTATGTTCACAGAATGTAGTGGTTTGACAAGTCTCGACGTCAGGAATTTCAACGTGGAAGACGTTTGGAACATAGGATACATGTTCGCAGGATGCAGCAGTCTTGTGACGATCTATTGCAACGATTCTTGGAACGAGTGGGGTTCTTTCTATGACTGCAAGAAACTTGTGGGCGGACAAGGAACTAAATACATAGAATTTGATGAAGACGAAGATTATCCGTATGGTGGGTATGCTCATCCCGATGGCGGACCAAGCGCCCCCGGTTTCTTCACCTATAAGGCTATAGAACTTACCTTAAGCGACGATCAGGATAACTCAAATACTATAGCCATTTATGACCATAAGGAGGTTGCCAGTGTCACCCTCAGCGGTCGCACCCTCTACACAGATGGCGACTGGAACACCTTGTGTCTGCCGTTCAGCCTCACCGCTGAACAGTTGGCCGCATCACCTCTTGCAGGCTTCTCCGAACTACGCACGCTTATGGAAGAGGGCACCACATTCAATCCAGCGACAGGTACACTTACGCTCAACTTCACACCTGCTACTGGTGATGATGCAGTAACCAGCATCGAGGCTGGCATCCCATACATCATTAAGTGGGCACTACAAAGCACCAACATCGAAGATCCAACCTTCACCAATGTCACCATCTGTGATGTACCGGAAGACGAAAGAATTATTTGGACCGACGATGTCAGCTTCATAGGCACCTACGATCCCCAGCCACTCACCAGTGCCAACAGCAACATCCTCTATCTCGGAGCAGGCAACACCCTCTACTACCCCAGCGCCAGTATGACCATCAATGCCTTCCGCGCCTACTTCGAGCTGAACCTCACTTCCAGTCAGCAAGTCAAGGCCATCAACCTCAACTTCGGCGACGAAGAGAATGGCATCTTCTTGATGGAAGATGGAAGAAGTAAGATGGAAGATGCCTACTTCACCCTCGATGGCCGTCGTCTACTCTCCCAGCCCATCACCCCAGGCATCTACATCCACAATGGCCGCAGGGTCCTGATCAAGTAATCACCTCTAAACACTAAACTATCAACTCTAAACATAATAATCCCGGCACCCACCAGTGTCGGGATTATTCATATAATTTATAAGAAGATGAAAAATGGAGCGGATTGAATGGAGTCGCCCGATGGCGCCTCTGCTGCATATCTTATAGCCATCATCCGTGAGCGAGCTCCCTGATGCTGCCTCTAAGCTATTCAGCACCCCTTCGGGGCTTACATTCAATCCACTCGAAAATATCTTGAAAAATATTAAAAAATTATTTGCCTCTCCCCTTTTTATGGTAAAAAATACTGTTCGGTCAAGCATTTGTAGGGAAAAACCTCCATTTCCACATTAGATTTCCCCCAAGATTTCTGCTCGGAGAGCATAAGAATATGTAGTTCCCTGAAAAAACTTGACTGGAATTAGACTTTAACCCTACAAAGAGTTTACTACTTCTCGTCTTAACCCTGGTAGGACTTTACTTGTATGAGTTAACCCTGCTTTTCCTTGCCTGCATGCTGGGCGGAAACGGGCTTTCGGTCTTAACCCTGATCGGCCTTGACTGTGCCTGCGAGCTAACCCTGGAAATGTTTTACCCCGCAAAGATAGAGGCTCCTTCCTGAATATGCAAGTTTTTGAGGTAGGTTTCTCTGTAGCTGTGCCACTTTTTCTCTATCGGGCCCTCCATTTTGGCAGCCTCACTTGGCGTTAGCCAGTCAAGACTCATGTGCGGACGCTCGTTGTTGTAGAAGTCGATGGCCTTCTCTACGGTTGTCCTCACCTCCTCGATGGAGAAGAACGCGATGTCCTTGAGCAGCTCGTTCTTGATGATGCCGTTGATGCGCTCGGCTACGGCATTGTCCTTGGGGTCTCCGCTTTCGGTCATACTGATCTGGATGCCCCTTGACAGGAGTTTCTCCACATAGGCGAAGCTGGCATACTGGACTCCGCGGTCGGAATGGTGGATGAGGTCCTTGCAGCTTTGGCCTTCAATCCTTGACAGAGCCATGTCCAGGGCCTTCATCGCATACTCGGTTTCCAGGGTCTCTCCGACACACCATCCTACAATCTCTTTCGAGTAGGCGTCGGTGATGAGGGACAGGTAGCAGAAGCGATAGGAGTTTTCCTCCATGTTGATCCAGATGGGTATGTAGGTGATGTCACTGACCCATATTCGCTGCGCCTTCAGGGGGATAAGGTCCTTGACCAGGTTCTTGAATACCGGAAGGCCGTGGCTGGAGTCCGTGGTCCTTGGTTTTCGCCTTGGTTTCCTGACGGTTAGGCCGTATTTCGAGACAATGGCCTCCATCTTGTCCCGACCGACCATATACTCGAAGTTCGGACCGAAGGTGCGCTGATAGACCTTCCAGAGCTTTTCCCCGCCGAGTCCGGGATCCTTCTTGCGTATGTCCTTGATGAACTTAAGCACGAAGGCCTCTTCCGCAAGCTTGCGCTGCACGAAATCGCTGTGCTCGTAATAGGCCTGCTTCGAATGGTCGAACAGCCTGCATATGCGCTCCTTGTTCCATCCCTTGCGCTTCTCCGAGGCCAGCCTATCTACCGTTTGGGTCCAAGTTTTTTTTTAATCTGAATGCCGAACATCTCCTCTGCGATATCGATCATGACATCGCGTGAGTGGACCTTGTAGTGAAGCTCCTCAATGATCTTCTTGAGCTCTTCGGGGTCATCTGGAAGATTCTCTAATGGCTTGTATTGCTCCATTGCAGCTGGGGGTATTGTGGAGAGCGTTGGCTTCGCGACAGCAGCCTCGGCTGCTGTCGCATCAGGGCGCGTCGCATCAGGGCGCGAGAGGACGATCTCCTGGTTTGACGCTGCAAATTTACGAATCCAGAATTGAATTGTACGACCTGACACATTAAATTCTGTAGCTAGACTCTTCTTTGTGCGCTGATTTGTAATGTACAGGTGAACAATTTGACGTTTTAATGAGTCTGGAATCAGACAGTTGTAACGTCGTTTTTGCTTTGTCGGTGCTGAATCTCTGGGCATATCCTTGAGTTTTTGAGTCAAGGTTTTTCAGGGCAAGACA
>Ga0256407_10007767_pt1 | contig 15981 bp, 13 predicted proteins | sample RumenRJG_04DNA_FD_193489 | JGI IMG/M metagenome (GOLD analysis project Ga0256407, IMG submission 193489) | Bovine rumen microbial communities from Lethbridge, Alberta, Canada - RJG_04 | ecosystem: Host-associated > Mammals > Digestive system > Stomach > Rumen | place: Canada: Alberta...
AAATAAATAAAAAAAAAAAAAAAAATTGTAATTTAAAAAAAAAAAAACAATGATAAATAAATAAATATAAAAATATTATCATTTAATTATATTAAAATCTTTATATTAATTATTATTCAATCATCAAAAAATCATATTCATTATAATTCAATATTTTATCTAATGTTTTTTTATTAGATCAATAATATAGAGTAAAAATAATAAAAATTAAAATTTAAACAAAAGAATAAAAAAATAAAAATTTATAAATTTTATCAGATATAGAAAAAAATAATAATTATATTTTTTAATAATTGAGCTTCAATTTATTTTTTTACTATATTAATTCAAGAATCAAACTTTGAATAAAGTAATAAAAAGATATTTAAGATGTTTTTATTTTAATATTAATAGAATTTAATTAATATTAAATCAATTATTTTTCAAATTTAAAAAAATTTCTCTTTCTCTAATTAAATCAATTCCTTTCTGTTCAATTAAAGTTTGATAATAAGATTTATCTCTTAAATTTTGAATAATATAATCATCAGTTTGAACAAAGCAATATTTGTCATTTTTTTCAGGATCACTTAAATATAAATATGCATATTTAATATTACCACTTGTTTGATATAATATATTAAATAATTCTTTTCTATTTGATTCTGGAAAAAATTTTTGTAAAGAATTAATCATTTCATCACAATTTTTTATTTCATTATTATCTTCTTTTGATTCTTTTTCTTCAATTTCTATATCTTCATTGTTTTCTTCAATTTTTTGTTCATTTTTATCTTCAATTTTTTGTTCATTTTTTTCTTCAATTTTTTGTTCATTTTTATCTTCAATTTTTTGTTCATTTTTTTCTTCAATTTTTTGTTCATTTTTTTCTTCTTTTTTTTCTTCATTATTTTTTGTACTTTTTTTTCCATTTTTATCTTCTTTATTATCATTTAATGGTTCATTTCTCTTTTGATTAAGCATATTATAAATTATATTATTATTATTTTTTAAATTTTTATTCTCTTCTTTCACTTCAATCTTTTTATTGTTTTTATGTAAATTTTTAAAAAATTCATCAAAATCATTTTGTTTAGTTTTAATAAAATTTGTAATTCCATGAATAACAGGTAATAATTTAAAGACAGGATTATCAATAATTTTTGAATGTTTTTTTACTAATTGTATATAAGTATTATTATCTTTTGCTTCTCTTATACATCTCCAATATTTTCTTAAAGTTTCAGATTTAAATGCTTTAAATATGATTTTAAATTTTTCATGTTCCACAACTTCATCCCAAAATTTTTTAGTAGTATTTGTATTTGATTTAGATAATTTGTATTTTAATGGATTATTACATACTTCAATTATTGATAAAATGTAATCAGAATTTTTAGGATTTTCATTTTTTTCTAATTCATTGATATTTATAATTTCTTCTGACATAAAATTCTTTATAATTTAATAAAAAAAAAAAAAATTTAAAAAAAAAAATAGAAAAACATAAAATTAAAAAAAAATAAAATTGACAAAAAAAATAAAATTTATTTTTGATAATTATTTTTCATACTTTTAGGAGGAGTAACTCCTCTAGGTAAATTATGTATTTGAGGAGTAGGATTAATATTAGTATTAGACAAGACAGTCATAGGTTTCAAAATTTGAAAAGAACAAATTAAATTTTCATCAATACTCATCATAGCACCAGAATTATCAAACTCACCACAATAATTGGGAGCAGAAAACACTGTAACTAATTGTCTATTAGCAAAAAATTCATAACCTTCTTCAACAACTTGATGAGCTCTACAAATTAAATCTAAATCATTATTTTTTAAAAAAGTTTCAACAACTTTAGAATTAAAAGTAACAGAAACACCTCTATCATTAGGTCCAAAACCAGTTTTATTTTCTTCAGGATCACTCCATAATAAATCACATAATAAACCTTGTTCAGGTACATCAGTAGGTCTTACTATATTTTTAATTTGTTCAACTTTTTCTAATTCAGAACTCAATCCACCATGCATACATAAAATTTTATCATCTAATAAAGCAGCAACAGGTAAACAATTAAAACAATCAGTAAAAGTTTTCCATAATTTAATAGAATATCTTTTTTTACATTCATCATAAAAACCATAAATTCTATTAATTGAAGCGCATTCATGATTACCTCTTATAATAAAAAAATTTTCAGGAAATTTAATTTTATAAGCTAATAAAAGACAAACTGCTTCTATTGATTGTTTTCCTCTATCAACGTAATCTCCTAAAAAAAGATAATTTGATTCTGGAGGGTAACCTCCATATTCAAATAATCTTAATAAGTCATAATATTGACCATGGATATCTCCACATATTTTTATTGGGGCTTCTAATTCTAAAAGTATTGGTTGTGACATAAAAATTTCTCCTGTTCTATTACATAACCATTTTATTTCTGGCTCTGTTAATGTTATTTGATGTCCAGGTTTAAATCTATATTTTTAAAGTTATATATATTTTTTTTGTATTTTTTTTATTTTTTTTTTTTTGTACTTTCGACCTGTTAAAAGCTTGTTTATTATTTCATCTATGGCAAATTCGTTTTGGAGTGTTTTGTTTGGCATTTTTTTTATTTTTGAAATATGTTTTTTTAAATAAAATTTAAGTTTAAATTAAGATATGAAAATTTTATAAATTTTATATGTTTTATATATTTTTTTTATGATTAACTCTCATTATAAAATTTATTTTTTTTATTTACAAAATTTAAAAAAATAATTATTAATAAAATATTTTATTTGCATTATAATCTGCGAATTTATATTCTAATAGTTTTGATTTTTCTTCTAAAAATTTTTCTTCAATAACCAATTGAGGATTATTAGGAAAATCTCTTTTAATAATATTACTTAAATCATTTTTTTTAATAAAATCCTTAATTAAATTAATAACTTCTTTATCAGAAACATGAGGTTCTAATAATTTTTCAATATTATTATCTTTATAATTACGAAATTTATTACAATAGATTTTAACTATTTTATTAAGTTCTTCTCTAGGAAGTTTAGTTAATGTAATTTTTTCTAACTTTTCTAAAAAATTATTTTGAGAATTTTCTTTTTCTAAAATATTAATTAAATTAGAATTAATTTTAGGAGAAATAATAACTAAATTATTTTTTCTTTTTTTAGGAAAAGAATCTGATTTTTGATGAAAAATTGGTAAAGAACTTCTTCTATTAAGAAGTTCAACATAATCATTATCATTTCTTAATACATAATTATTGGCAATACTTCTTTGATGATGAAGAGGAGAAGAAATTACACTTTTTTTATTTCTTGGATTTGAAAATGAAGTAACAGAAAAAGTATGAAATTTAATTCCTGTAATTAAATTTTTAATTGATTCATTATATGATTTAATTTCTTCATTTTCTTTTTTTAATTCTTTTCTTAATTTCTTTTTTATCATTTTATTTAATAAATTATTTGCTTTATTAGTAGAATAATCTGTATATAATGTATCATTTGATAATAAAATATTTGGTTCTGTTGTTACTTCTGTAATTTCTGTTTTAATTGGAGAATAATATTTCCCTTCATCAATTCTCTTTTTTTTTTTTATTTTAAATAATTCTTTTTCAACTAAATTTTCTTCATTTTTTAAAAATTGTAAATGTTTATCTTTAGTTTTAGGAGTTAATAAAGAAATTGTTCTTTTCTTTTTTTTATAAAAAGAATAATAGTTATTTAATTTATTTTTATCTAATAAAAGAGGATTAGGTGTAAATAAATTTCTTTTAATTGATAAATCTGGTATTTTATAACCTTTTTGTTTATATTGTGTTATTAACTCATGAAATTTTTCTTCTGTATTTCTTGGATACATTTTTTGAACATTTGAATATGATTCTAAAAAATTATTATTGTCTATAATTAATTGGTTATGAAATTTTTTAAGTAATTCATCTTTTTTTTTAAAATCTTCTAATTCTATTCTATGAGATGTCTTTGGTTGTGAATTAGAAATTAATTTTAATTTTTCTATTCTCATTATATCTGGATTATTTTCTACTTTTTTTTTATATTTATTAATTTTGAAAACTCCCTTTTTTATTTTTTTTATATTCATATTTATTTAAAAAACAATAAAAATATAACTTTAATTTTTTTTATTTATTATACCAAAATTTATTTCTTAAATATGTAGTTAATCCAATTTGATCCATATATTTATTCATATAATAACCTATTAGACTTGATAATATTCCATAATAAATTCCTCCACATAAACTCATACCACATCTAAAATAAAAATGATTATTGAATAAGTAATTATATCTATTTGTTATTGCAGATGTTGTTTTATGAATTGAATAAACCTTTTGAAAATTAATTATAATTTTAGGTTCTTGTAAAAAAAGATAATTATTATTCATTAATAAATATTTTCCTTTTATGTGATTCATATTTTTAATTTAAATAAAAAAAAATATTTAAAATTTTTACTATTAATCAATCATAAAAGAATTAAATAAAAATGAGATTAAATGTAAAAAAAAATATAAATTTATAAATTATTTAAATAAAGTTATCACTTATTAAAACAATTTAAAAAATTATTTTTAAATAAAAATACAATAATTATTTTAAATTAAATTATACATTCCATTTAAAACTAAATTATCATCATTAACCAAAGAATATCTCTTATAAGCATAATATCCAATAAATACTAAAATTCCCAAAATTAAAAGAATTATAATTAAAAAAAGAAAAGGATGTTTAACTCTAAAAGTAAATCTTGAACTAACATTTAAAATACCATTTTTTTCTTCAGTATGAAATTTTAAAAAACCTTCTTCTTTATCAAATAAAGTATGATATTGTTCAAAAAAAGGCATTCCTAAAATAATTTCTTCTTGAGATTCAGAAAAATGAAAATTTAAAACATAAAAAATTTCTCCTAAAGAATTTTTTTGTGTAGAAAATAATCTAGCTTTAGGTAAATGAAGAGAATAATCACCTACAATTAAAGAAATTTCAGGTAATTCTTCAATATCTAAACAAATAATTAATGAAGTAATATCTAAATCAAAATAATCACAAATTGTATCTGGAAAATTATTTAAAAATATTTTCATTAAATTTTTAGGTGCTACAATAAAATTTGTTCCAGTATCAAAAATAGCATCTATATTAACTTTATATGAATTATATGGAAAACTCTCTAAATTTAATTTACCAATTGAAATATATTTTAAATTACAAAACCAAAGAACTTTTTGATAATTACTTCCAGAAAGTAATTTACATTGACCAACATTTTCTTTATTATAAAAATCTTCATGTATTCCTCCAATATATAATTTAGAATTTTTTTCTTTAACTAAACTTCTCTTAACTGAAAAAACAGTAGAATTAATTAAACCACTTTTAAACATTCTATAACTAAAAATTAAATCATTTTTTGAATAATAATCTTTAGGAGAACCTAATATTCCATCAGTTCCAGTAACATTAAAAAAAGTTTGTTCAGCAACACCAAAAATTTGACTAAAAGAATTTTCAAATAAATTAATATAATCAATAGCATAAGAACCTAAACAAGCACCACTACCATAAGTCCAATTAAATTTAGAATCTAATTGTCTAAATGATGATGAATCTGAAGGATTAAAATGATGATTTAATGGTGCTGCATCTAAACTTCTTATTTTTGGTATCCATAATGCAACTGAACCTGTGTCAAAAATTACATTAAATATTTGAGGAGGTGTTCCTATTCCTAAACTAATTGAAAATAAATTTTGTTGTACTATGTTTAATTCTCCACTTATTCCATTTGATAATTTACGAAAATTTATGTTTTTTTGAAAGAGAAGTACTGGAAATTTTATTTGACTACCTTTATATGGGGATGTTGCATTTGTTATTATTAAAGGAAATTCTATTAGGGATTTTGATATAGAAATCTGGAGATATATTATTAGGATTTTAATTATTGGGTTTTTTTTATTATTATGTACCATTTTTTGAAGCAAATCAAATAATATTTTTATTTTATCTTATTTTCTTTTTATTATATGATATAAATTTTATATTATTATAATAAATTGTTTTTTTTAGGATATGTTTTATTTCTTTTTTTTGTTTTTTATTTTTTAGAGTTTTTTTCACCATTTGTAAGTAATCAATGAAAAAATAAAATCATATTTTATATTATTTTTAAATATAAAAAATTCAAAACTCATCTTAAAAATAATTTAATATTTAATATTAATTATTTAATGACAGATAAGAATCCAATAGCAAGTATGGATGCAAAAATAGATTTAGTAAATGAAGGTAAATTAAGTTTAGGTTATGGGACAATTCTTCATCCAAAATCAACTTTAATAATAGATGGATGTTCTCTTGTTATAGGAGAATATAATATAATAGAAGAAAATGTAACAATAAAAGTATGTCCATTTTACAATGCTTTACTTGAACAATATGAAAATAAAACAATATATATTGGTAATTTTAATCATTTTAGAATTGGAAGTTATTTACAAAATACTTCTGTTGAAAATAATTGTCTTATTGATTATAGAGCAAATTTAGTTGATTGTTCTGTTGAATCAAATTGTATTGTTTCTCCTTGTGTTGAGTTAAATAATAAATTTATTGTTCCTGAAAATAAAATTATTTTTAAAGATTATTCTCTACGGGAAAATATTAATTTTAATAAGGAAAATCATGAAAAATATATTAAGGAACTTCATGCATTAACTGAAAAAAAATTAAAAAATGATAAAAATTATTTATTTTTAAACATAAATGGTTGAAAAATTTTAATTTTAAAAAAGTTTTTTTTTATATTTTTATAATTAAAATATTTAATTAAATTAATATTTATATTTTTTAAAAAATCTTTTTTTTTGTTGATTTTTTTTGAATTGCTTCTTCATATTTTTTATTTTTTAAAATATAATCTTCTAGTTTTAATAAATTATTATTTCCTAAATCAACTTTAATTTCTGATTTATCTAATATTATTGATAATTTATGTGTTCCAAATTGAAATAAATTTTTAGAAATTTTAATTAATTTAATAGAACTTAAATTTTTATTTTCTATTTCTTTAATTTTCTTATTAACTTGTTCTTCAAATTCTTCTTCACTATCTTCTTCTTTTTCTTCATCAACTTCTTTTATAATTTTAATTTTATCTATATTATAATTTTTATTATTATTATTATTATTAATATTTTCTTCTTCAATTTCTTTTATTTTATATCTAAATAATAAAGCTTTTATTTTAATTTTTGAATCTTCATCATCTTCATAAATTTGTGATATATTTCCATATGAATAAACTGATGCTCTTACACATGAAATTAATAAATTTAATTTATCATCTATATCCATATTTTTTGTTAATAAAGATTCTTTATATTTTAAAATATCATATTCAAAATAATATGAATTAAAAATATTTTGAAAAATTTTAAATTCTTTTTTATGAGTTTGACATTGCTTTTTATAAATATTATTATTACATTTTGAATTTAAATTTATTTTTATTTTTTGAAAATTTAAATTTGAATTTAAATGATTTAATTGTTTTCTTTGCATATTTATAAATTTTATTTTTTCTAAATTAGAATAATATAAATTTTTCAATTCATTTCTTTTTTTATTTAAAATGTCTAATTTTAAAATAAGAAGTAAATAAAAATTAAATAAACTTTCTAAATTATCTTTAACAACTTTTTGATTTAAATATCCATTATTAGATTCATTCATATAAATATTAAAATTAGTTTTTAAATAATTTAAAGATGAATAAATTTTATTATCAATTTTATCAGAATTATCTTCAGTTTCAATATAATTATCATTTAAATTTGGTTCAAGCATTGAAATATTTTTAGAATGATCATTTGATGGAGCTATAATTTCAGTCATTGAACTAACATATTTTCTTTCTATTTTATTAATATTTATATTTGGTGATGTATTTAAATAAGATTCTTTTTCATTTAATATAATTGAATTATTTTTTATTTGAGATTTTATTATTTGATTATTTTGATTTCTTGTTGAATAAAATTCTTTTTTTATTTTATTTATTCCCTTATTTTTATTTTGAGATGTTTTAAAAGGATTAACTGAATTATTTGGCATTGTATAAAATTTTTCATTTCTATAATCTAATGTTTTTTTTGTTTTATTTGATGGAGGTGTTTTCACAGTTGAAAAATCATTATTTTTATTTAATATTTTTGAATTAAAATTATTTTCAAATTTTAAATTTTTATTTTTCAAAATTGCTTGGCTTTTATAATTTTTTTTAATAAGATTATTATTATTTCTACTTAAAACTTCAAATGATACTTTAATTGATATTTTAATATCTCTTTCTTTTGAAAATGTACCAAATAATAAATGTTTTGTTGATTCTAACATTGTTAAAATACATTGTTTATTAATTTCATTATTTGATAGAACATTTGTTGATTTAATTAAAGAAAAAGGAATAATTAAATCAGTTATTCCTATTAAAGAATTTGTTTTTAAATTTATCATTCTTATCATATATTTTAAATCACTTTTAATATTTTTAACAAAATGATTAATTTTTTGTGACATATATTGTCCTATATTAATTTTACCTTCATAATTATCTAATTTAAAAATACATACAAAATCATTAAATAAAGTTGGATCTATATTCTTTGGTTCATAACCAATTATTTCTAATATGAAATTACAATTACTCATTTTGGAATTTAATTTAATTTAAATTATTTATTTTTTAAATAAAATAAAAATGAAATAAGAGACATAAGGTCCACTCAAATAAACCTAATATTAATGAAAGACAAAAGAAAAAATTATCAAATATATAATTTTTAAAATGTTATGTTTCAGACAATGAAAATGTTATAGATTAAATCAATTAATGATTAAATAAATCATAAATTTCAAATTATTTGAATAATTAATCATGAATAAAATAAAAAAAACAGGAAATAAAATTTATATGTATAGTGTAACTCATTTTTATATGGATTTATTTATTTTAAAAGTTTAAATTTGCATAAATAATATATAAAAAATAAATCAATTTTTTTATTATTTAGGATAATTGAATTTGTAAGAAATTCATTATCTTATGTAAATATGAATAAATTTAGGATTGTAATTAATATCTAATTTTATAATATGCACATTTAATTAAAATGACCAAAAGGAACTTGAAAGAAAATTTTGAATCTAAAAGGAAAATAAAAAAAAATTCAAAAAAAAATAAAATAACATTCCATAGTCAAACCAAAAGAATTAAAAATGTGAATAAACATCATATGATTAATTATAATAAAAAAGAAAAATGGACGAATTTGAATTTGAGAAAAAATGAAAATAACTCAAAAGAAAAAATCAAAAATAAAATAAATGAAAAAGAAAAAAGCAAAAATAAAATAAATATGAATAAGACTTTAATGTAAGTTTAATAAAATTTATTAAAAATAGAAAGAAAAAAAAAAAAAAAAATATTAAAATTAGGAATTCTTTATATGATATAAACAATTTTTATTCATGTAATTTAAATAAAATTGAAGAAAGAAGAGATTACTCAATTATTAGAATAGACATACCAAAATTTAGAGAATTATCAAATAAAGAATTATTTACTAAAGAAAAAGGAAATAATGTTGAAGATATTTCAAATTTAAGATACAAAGAATATCATTCTATTAAAGAAATAGAAGAAAAAGATTTTCAATATAAATTAACACATAATATAAAAATAAATAAAAGAAAAAAACAAGAAACTAATTCAATTTCTTTATGTGAATCTTTAGAAACTGCAATTAATGTAAATTAAATTTTTAATATTTAATAGGATTAATTTTGAAAAATTGAATTTGCTTAAAGTAATTGATGAATGAATAAGACTTAAATAATAATTATTTTATTAAAATATAAAAAGTAATTAATTATTAAGATTGATAATTTTTAACAAATATAATTAATATTTGAAATAAAATTTTAATTAATAAAAAATAAAAAAAAATAAAATACAATAAACTATTAAAAATCAAAAAAAATGAATTATAATATTTAATTTATAAAAATATTTAAATATTCGTTAGTATCTAAAAAAAATTAATTTTTATAGCAAAAGTTACAATGAACCAAAATCCAGAACAAAATGAATTAAATGACCAAACAATAAATCAAAATCAATTAATTTCAAATCAAGTAAATATTGAAAACAATGAATCAAATTCAAAAAACGAATCTGAAGAAAAGAGAAAAAGAAGAACAAAAAATGATAATTCTGGTAGAACATTCATTTGTAAATTATGTGATAAAAGTTATTTATCATATCCTGCATTATATACTCATTGTAAACAAAAACATAATACTTGTAATACAAGTGGAAGAGGAAGAGGAAGACCTAAAAAAGAAAATGGAGAATCATTTTCTGAAAGATTAAAATATAATCCATTAGATGCTTCATATTTTTTAAAAGAAAATAGAAAAGGAACAACTAATTATGATGATTTTGAAAAAAGTATTAAAGATGCTTTTAATGAATTATATTCTCATGAAAATAATGATAGAAATAAATCAAAAGAAATGAAAATTTATTCTAATATTGAAGAACATCCTTTTTTAGGAAAATTTTTATTAGATAAACATGATGTTAATATTAAAATTGATGATGAAAAAGAAGTAAGTGATAAAGTTTTTATGGATTATTTAAATAAAATGTCTTTACATGTTAATCCAATTTATTTTACAAAATTAATAATTTTTGTTACATTATTTAGAGAATTTGTTAATATAAATGAATTCAAGAAAAAAAATAAAGATTTAAATAATGAAATTGATTTAAATAATAATGATAATACTGAATATACTAGTGTTAATAGTGCTGAAGACGTTCCTGATTTGAGTAATGAATTCATTAATGATTTTTTAGATACTGATAAGATTTTATTTGGCTTTAATAAAGAAGATTCAATTGATTTAACACAAAATTTCTGCCATTGGATGTATGAAAATAATTTCACCTCATCAAAACTAACATTAATATCAAATGATAATAAATAAAAAAAATTTAAAAAACAATTTATTTTTTTAAAAATTTCAAGTCCCTCATTAAAAATTTTATAAAAAATTAAACAATTTATTTCTTTTTTCCTCTTTCTTTCTTACCTCCTTTTTCACCTTTACCACCTTTTCCTTTATTATCAACAACTTTAGTATAAGCAGTTCTACATCTTCCACAATATAATCTATCAGCATGTTCAGCTAAAAAAGTTCCAGGAGGACAAACTTTACACATTTGTTTTAATCTAATAACTTTATCACCTTCAATTTTATAATATTTTAATATTGCTAATTTTACTTTTTTATGTACATGTTTTTTTTTAGTTTTCTTTGTTTCTTTCTTCTTTTTTTTTCCTTTTGCTCCTCCTTTTAAAGATATTATTAAATTTATTTTTGAATTTTCAACTAATGAAAATTCATTTAAACTTTTTCCCATTTCTAATTTTTTACCATTGAATAATAATGTTTGTTCATCTATTGGAATTCCCATTTGAGATTGAATATGATTCATTATTCCTTCTATTGAATCTTCATTACATGTTGTACTTTGTCCTGTTATTGTTTCAATGAGGATATACATTGATTTTAAAATAAAATTAATTTATTATTTTTATTATTTATAAAAATTATTCATTTTGTATATTTTTTTAAATTAATTTTTTAAGATTTTAGTTTTATTTTTTTGTTTTCTATTGGTGATTTTATTTTTACTCGTGTTTGAAATGAGAGTACTTTTTTATGCTTTTCTATTTGATCTTTTTTATCTTCTTCATTTTTTTTATTTTTATTTAATATTGGTAGTCTATCTGATTCAATTTTTGGTAATGGTGATATTCTTTGTGAATAATTCCTATTTCCTTTAGCTATTTTTTTAATATTTATTTCATTAATACTTTTCCAAGTTTTAATTTGATTTATTTCTTTTACAAGATGTTTTAAACCAAAATTAAAATTAAATCTTTCTTCATTATTTAAAACATTTTGTGCAATATATTCTCTACATCCAGGAATATCAATATAAATACTATTCCTAATTTTATCATTAGTAGCTAATTCTTCATAATATAATATAGAAATTAAACAATCTCTTCCAGTTTTTTCAAAATCACTAATATTATATAATTCAGAATTTTCAACTTCATTTTGTCCATCAAAATCCCCTTTAAAATAAGAAGATTCTAAAGTATATGTATGAATTAATCCAGTTTTTTTATAAAAATGAACTCTTGAAGTAGCTTCTTTAGAATTATTATCATTTTTAAATTTTGTTTTCATAGATTTTTCACTATAAATACAATGATTCCAATTAACATGAGAACAAGTAAAATGAAATACAAAACCAAATAAAACATTTTCAACATGCTTATCAAATTTTTCAATAGCATTACCAAAAGTATAAGCACCCTTTACATTCATATCAGCATGTAAATCAAAATAATATCTTAATTTATAAATACTATTATATAAAAGAAATAATTTTTTAATAGCATAAATTTCAGGATCACTTCTATATTCAGGATTTAAATAACATCTATTTAAATTATAACCAAAAGGATCTAATCTATAATGACCAATTGAAACACCATCAACATTAATCATAGGAATAATTTTAAAAATAAAATGTTTTCTTAATAAAATTGCATTTTGATCAATTTCATCAGTTAATAATTTTAATATTCCATTCATCATATGTTGACCTGGTGTTTCTCCAGGATGAACTCTAGCAGTAATAAATATTATTGGTTTATCAATTAATGTTTTATTACATCTATTTTTATTTGGAAATAAACCCATTATGTTTTGTTCATATTGATTTTTTATTATATTATTTTTAGATGTTATTGTTATTAAATTTAAATTTCTTTTTTCTCTACTTTGAATAAGCACTTCATTATGAAAATAAATTTTTGAATCTTCATTTTCATTTATTGTGTTTTTTAAATATTTTAAAAATTCATTATTTTTATCATATGACCAAGGGAAACAAAAAGCAAAAAGAACATATTTTCTTTTTGGAAATTTATGTTTTATTTTTAATATTACATGATTATCATTATCAAGTGATGCATTAAAATTATCAAATCTTTTCCAGAATATTTCTTCATTCATAAAATATGAATTTTCAAAATCATTTGGTTCTTCATTTTTTCCTAATTCTCTTATACAAATTTGATATCCTAATTTATATATTTTTAAAAAATTATTTAAATTAATTATATTTATTTTTAATTCTCTTTCAAAATAACTTTGAACTCCAAAATAAAACCAAACTCTATATGTTGATATTTGATGATATAATTCTTTATCTTGACAATCTGAAGCAATTTGAACTTCAAATGTATCATCTGAAATTTTTTCACAATGTAACATATTTCCACTATTAAATTCACTTGTAAATTTTGCTATATCAAAACAAAAAGTATTTTGAGTTTTAATTTTATTTTGTTCTTTATCTTGTTCTGTTCTTTCTGTTTTTGTAAATTTATTATTTATTATATTATTTATTTTGTTAAATGTAATATTTGATGTAATGTTATTTGTAGAATTATAATTAATATTATTTTTTACAAGATTTATATTAAATGAATTATTCATATTAATATTTGAATCATTATTTTTTATGTTATGAAATTTGAAATTAATGTCTCTTTCTGAATTTGCAAAATTTATATCTTGATTTGGATTTATATTTATTTTTTTTTTTATATAATCATTACTTGTATTTATTTTTTCTTCGTTTTTTATTTTACTATCATCTTTATTTACTATTTTAATTTTGTTATTATTGTCAATTATTTTAGATTTTGCATTTATAGTTATTTTATTTACATAATTTTTTTTATTATTTTCAATATTTTTATTATTTAGCATTTTACTTTGATTACAATAATTATTAAATGAATTATTAATGTTATTTTTTATTATTTCATTTTGACTATTTTCTTCATTTTGGTTATTATCATTAAATGGAATATTATTCTCAAAAATTTTATTTATATTTTTATTAATAAGTGGATTATCTCTATTATGTTTATTTTTTTCATTTTCTTTTTTTTGATTATTAACATTTTTGTAACTGATTTTTAAGTTTGAATTTTTATTTATATTAAAATTGTCTTTATTATTTATATTATTAAAATTAATAACATTTAAATTATTATCTGATTCAATTATTTCCTTTGATTTTATTATCTTTGGTATTATTGGTAATAATAAAGGATGATTTAAGCCTGATTGAATCATTTTTGGATATGGAAATTTTGATTCCTCATTTTCATTCATTAAATTTCTTTATATTTTAATTAAAAATTTCTTTTTGTGAATTTTATGATTATATATATATATATGTATATTTTTACAAAAAAAAAATATTAAATTAAATTTTTAAATATTTTAATCTAATATATGTCATATGAGTAATAAAAATATATTAATATATGAATTTTAACTTTAATTAAAAATAATTAAAAAATAAAAAATGTCATTAACACTTCCATGGAAAGATTTAATTAATATAATGCCATATGAAATTGTATCAAGTAATTATTATAAACCATTACTTCATGAAGTAATTGAATATCCTATTACAGAATATGAAATAGAAAATTTACCTTCATCTTATATTTTACATTTTATATCAATAATTCAATTAGTTTGCAAAAGACTTTTAGAAGGGAATTTTGATAATAATATGAATTCAAATATAATTAATGAAGATAGGGAAGAAGTAATTAAAAAACTAAAAGAAGAAATAGAATATAAAAATGATGAATTAGAAAATAATAGTAAGATTATATTAGAATATCAAAAAATAATATCAGCGTTACAAAAAAATATATCAAAAATAAAAGATTCATATAGAGATAAAATAGATTTATATAAAACTCAATTACAAGATACTCAAAATAGAGAAATAAATAATAAATTAAATAATATGAAAATATATATGACAAATTTACTTCAACATAATCCTCCATTACAACAAAAAATCCTTTATTTTCCTCAACCAAATTATAATATAAATGATAATAATAGGAGAGAATCACAATTAAAATCAAATAATACTAATGTTAAAATTATTGATAATAGAAAAAATAATGATGATAATAATCAAAGATTAAGAAGTGCAAGAGTACAAAGAAATAATCAAAATATATATGATACTATAAATTCTTTAAATATGAAAATTAATGAAGACTCTAATTCAAGAAAAACAAAATTAAATCAACTTTCTAATCAATTTGCTCAATTCAAAGATAATATTACAGGTCAAATAAATACTTTTAAAAATAACTCAAATAGTTCTAGAATTTTAAGTAAATCTTTATTTAACAAATGAAATAATAATTCAAAAAAAAAACAAAAACAATTCAATTGAATTTTGTAAATAATAAATATCTTAATTATTTACAATATTATTTTTTATTTAAATTATAAAAAAATGATAATTTAAAATTATATAAAAAATAAAAAACTAATTTTCAACTTATTAAACTATTTAAAATAAACAAAAATTAATCATTACTAACTCATAATAAATCTTCTACTAGTAGCATTTTTCTTAGTAAAAATATCATGTGGTTGATCTTCATTAATATTATCATTTTTACTTCCAACAAATGAAGCAATAATAATAGCAATAATAACTAATAAAATAACAACAATCATACACATAATTAATTTATCAGTAGCATACATTTTAAACATTGTTTTAACTTGTTTACCAGCTCTTTTTAAAGAATAATCAATTTCTTTTAAATTATTTTCTGCATTATCTAAAGCTTCATTTTGTCTATTTAATTCTCTATTTACTTCTTTCATTGTATCAACATCTTCACCAACAATTTTTTTCATATTTTTAATTCTATCTGAATCATCATCTAAAATTTTATTTCTT
>Ga0256407_10007768_pt1 | contig 15979 bp, 8 predicted proteins | sample RumenRJG_04DNA_FD_193489 | JGI IMG/M metagenome (GOLD analysis project Ga0256407, IMG submission 193489) | Bovine rumen microbial communities from Lethbridge, Alberta, Canada - RJG_04 | ecosystem: Host-associated > Mammals > Digestive system > Stomach > Rumen | place: Canada: Alberta | collected...
AAAAAAAAAAAAAAAAAAAAAAAAAAAAAAAAAAAAAAAAATAAAAAAAAAAAAAAAAAAAAAAAAAAAAAAAACAAAATTAAAATATAAAAAAAAAAAAAAAAAATGAAAAAAAAAAAATAAAAATATAAAAAAATGAGAAATACAATTTCATTAATAATAAATGATGAAGAAAAAAGTGATGATGAAAATGAAATATCAACCTCAAAAAAAAATAGAATAAAAAACATAGAACAAATAGAGCAAAAGCCATTATTATCAATGAAAGAAGAAAGAAAAATAAATAATGAAAGAGAATTATCTCCAGATTGTTTAAATGGAATAGAGAATGCTCCATCTTATATATTAAATGACATTCTTAAAATAAAACCAAATGAAATTTTAGATTCACTTATAAAACAAAGAACATCTTTTTTTATGAAAGTTAAAACAGAAAAAATATTATCTTGGCAAAAAAAAGAATTAACTCAACCTTTATTAGAAATGAATGATAATTATAAATCAATTTCAATTCAAATTTTTCGTAATTTATTATCTTATATGAAAGATAGAAAATCAAGTAAAAAACCAATTTTACATGTTAGAAAATTTTTAAAATTAACACTTCATTCTAATCAAATTATAAAAGATGAAGCATATCTTCAAATTTATAAACAAATTAATAATAATCAAAATTATGAAAGTAAAATTAGAGGATATAAATTTTTAGCTATTATTTCTTCTTGTTTTGTCCCTTCAAAAAATATTTATGATATAATTTTAAATTTTTTATTTTTTGAAAAAGAAAAAGAAAAAAATGATATTTCAATAATAAATCATATAAAATTTATTTTTGCAAGATTATTAAAAACAAATGAAAAAGAAAGAAAAAATGTTCCTTGTACAGAAGAATTAGAATATATAGAAAATTTAAAAAGTATACCAATTCCATTATATTTTTTTGAAGGAAATCAAACAGATATTAATATAGAATCATATACAACTGTTAAAGATTTAAAAAAAAAAATGATGGAATTTTTAGATTTTAATATACAAAGAAATATTTATTATTCAATTTATGAAATTGGAAATGATGATGAAGGAAATTATGAAAAATATATTGATGATTCTGAAATAGTTTGTGATATTTTAGCATATTGGAAAAGTGAAAAATTAAAAGCAGAAAAAAAAAATAAAAATGTTGATTTTAAATTTTATTTAAAATTATTAATTTATTATCCATTTGAAGAAGATGATGAAGATACAGTTTCTTTAGTTTATTATCAAACTATTTATGATGTAATTTCTGGTAAATTTAATTTAAATCAAAATAAAATAATTAAACTTGCTGGATTACAATTATTAAATGAATATGGAAATGAAAGGGAAGATGCTTATAATAATTTAAAGAAAAATTATAAAAAATATATTCCTTCAAATAAAATAAATTTATTAACTCAATCACAATGGATTGAAAAAATTATTCAATTTTATTCAATAATATCATCTTTTCCTAAAAAAGATGCAAAATGGAATTATTTAGAAGAATTAAAAGAAGATAAATTATATCAAACTCAACAATTTGAAGCAAAATTTAATTTTTCTAAATCTGGAACAAATGATGATAATATTACTGATGATTGTATTATTGGTTTTAAACCAGATGGTATTTTAATATTAGATTCTGAAAGAAATGAAATTGTATTTTATAAATATGAAATTATTATGAATTGGGGAATTTCTAATAATCAATTTATTATTTGTATTTCTACTATTGATAATAATATTAGAAAAGTTTGTTTTTTTACTAGTCAAACTAAAGTAATTCAAAATATTATTGAAATTTATTGTAATATTATTGCCGGGAAAGATATGAAAGAAATACAAAATATTATTAAATTAAATGATAAAAAATTTGAAAAAATTGATTCTGGAAGAAAAAATTTTAGAAATAGTTTTTTAAAAAAAGATGTTAATAATAATAATTTTGAAAATATCAAAATTGATGAAATTGATAATTCTAATTTTAATGAAAAATTAGTTCCTTTACATGAAGGAATGAATGAATTAATTTGATTAATTAGATAATAATATATTAAATTTTTTAATTTCCAAAAATCGAAAATAAAAAATTAATTTTTATAATTTATTTTTCGTATTGGAAAAAGTAAGTATTATATATTAAAAATTATATAAATTAGGGAATAGTTTTATATTATTTTAATACTTATTTATTAAAAATTATAAATATCTTTTATTAAGTTAATTATTTTTTACTTTTATAATTTTATAAAAAACTAATTTTTGAGTAATAATTTATTAAATAATAATATTAAATTTTTAAATGAATATATGTAAACCAATAAATATTTCAAAAACGAAATTAAGAAAAGAATTATTTATCCAACCTCTTTCACAAAATAATAAAAACAATAAAAAATATACAAATGATTTAAATAAACTTTTCAATGATCCAAATCATTATTTTTCAACAAAAATAAATGGAACAGAAATAGTAATAGGAAAAAAATTATCAAATATAAAATATCATAATAGCATACCATTAATACAAACTAAACCAATGAAAAAATATCTTTATTCAAGATATAGAAGTTCTCAAATAACAAATTCAAAAGGAAATTTAAATATTATAAAATCTCCAAATAATAAAATTAATTCAAGACAAAGTCAAAATTTAAAACCTAATCAAAAATATATTGATAATAATAGTTTAAAGGAAATATATGAAAATTTTAAACATATTCAAAATACTTCTTCCTCAATTTCAAATAAAAATTTAATTAATCCTGATAATATAATAAAAAAAGAAATAACTCAAATATTTAATATTCAAACTAAATCATTAAATAAATTTTTAACTGAAAATAATAAAAAAAATAAAATAATATCAAAAATAATAAAAAAAACAAAAAAACCAAAAAAAGATATTTTAATGAATACATTACATTTATTTAGAGTAAAAAAAGAATTTATAAATCATATTCAAGAAGAAAGTAATAAAATATTACAAAAACCAATTTTTTCTTGGAATACTTCTTTAAGAAATACAAGAAATTCAAATAAACAATATTTTGTTAATATTGGTCTTAAAAATCCAGAATGGTATTTATTTAAAAATTCAAATGATGATTTAATGAATAATGAAACAATTAGAAATCCAAGTTTTGATAGAAATGTTTATAAAAATAAAAGTTTAAGAACTTTTTTTCATAATGAATATTTAAAAAAAAATTTTCCTAAATCATATTCTTATTTTCAAAATTTAAATTCTCAAAATTATGATAATAATAATATTAATGATTTTAGTGATAGTATTTATCCAAGTGAATTTAATAGTTTATATATTAAAGGAGAAAATTTACTTTCTTTTGAATTAGAAAATTCTAAGTTATTGAAAGGGAAAAAAATTTTAAATTCTAGTGATTTTTCACCAGACCAAACAAAGGATTTTATATTTAAAGATTCTATTGATTCTCCTAGTTTTAAAAATTCTTTTTCATTTAAAAAATAACTATAAATATTATTTTTTAATGAAATAATATAATTATCTTATTATTAAATTCTGTTTTTTTTATATTATTAATAATAAGATATAGAATTTTAAATAATATTTAGACTTATTACAAATTAATTTTTTAATTGTATTTTTAAAAATTTTTTTTTCTTTAAATAATTTATGGAAGAAATAAATAATAATCTCCTTATTAAATTAGAAAATCAATTTTATTATCCAGGTGATATAATAAAAGGAAATATATATATAAATATAGAAAATAATATTAAATCTCCAGGATTAGAATTAATAATAAAAGGAAAAGAAATATTAAAAGCAAATCCAGATATATATGAAGAAGAAGATGATGAAAATGATATTGAAAATATAGAAAAAAATAATAATGATAATTTAGATCAACCATATAAATATTATGATAATATAGAAATATTCAAATCAAATATTTCAATATCAAATCAAAAAGAAATAAAAAAAGGAAAATATATTTTTCCTTTTACAATAAAATTACCAAATTTAATTCCAGGAACTTGTATAATATATGATAAAAATATTTTAGGTGAAGTATATTATTATATAAAAATAAAAGGAGAAGACTCAAATGGAATAAAAATAAAAAAATCAATACCATTAATAATAAGACAAAATATAAGTGATTTTAAATATAATAAATCAAATTCATTAACAAAAATATTTCCTAAATTTTGTTGTTGTAGTAAAGGAAATGCAAAATTAAATTTAGAAATAACAAATGATTATTTTTTAATAGGAGAAAAAATAAAAGTAAATATAAATGTTGATAATAGAGAAGGAAAATTAGAAGGAAATCTAATATCAATTTATTTATATAAAAAAATAACACTTCATCCAAATAAAAAAGATATTATAGAATTACCAAAAATTATTACAACTCAAGTTGATGAAAATACAATTTATTCAAATGATGAATATTCAAATTTAATTGAACTTGAAAATGAAATTATTTATCCTGAATCAAATGAAATTTTAAAAAATTGTAAATCATATAAATTAATAAATGATATTAATAAAATAGTAAATTTATCTTCAAGTTGTTTATGTAATTCTTTTTCTTGTCAATATGAAATATTTGTTAATGTTAATTTTTCTGGTTGGGTTTCTGATGAATTTGGAATCTTTATTTCTACTATTTTATATCCTGATGAAAATATTTTTAATTATAATGATAATTTAATTAATGATTGGGAAGGAAAAAAAATGGAAAATGTAAATATTAAATTAAGTGATAATTATTTAGTTAAAAATAATGAAGAAAATATTATTTATACTAATAAAAAATTTTTAAATAATAATGATGAGTTTAATTATAGTGATAATATTGATAATTCTAAAAGGGAATTAAAAAATGATATTAAAATACAAGAAATTGAATTAACTGATTTAAATAAATATAATAATAAAGATGATGAAAAAGAAAATGAAAAAAACATTGAAGAAGATATTATAAAAGAAAATATTATAAAAGAAGAAATAAAAGAAAATAATAATAATAAAATTGATGATGATAAAAATCAAGAAAATGGAATGATAATTAATAATATTGATGAAAATAATATTATTTCTAATGAATCAAAAAAAGGAAACCAAGATTTTAAAAAAGAATTTAATAAAGATTGGATTGATGATAATATAGATGATGGTGATGATGATGATAAATAAAATAAAAAAATAAATAAAATATAATAAATAATGTATAATACAATTAATTTTTTTTTTTATTTAAATCAAATTTATAATTTTAAAATTAAAAAATTATATTATAATGGATAATGAAAAAATTACTATTTATCAAGTTCAAAATATTGATTTTATATTTTCAAATTATGTAAATTTCCCAAAAGCTGAAAGAACATATTTTTATATTGAATTATTAGAAAACCCAGTTAAAATAAATGAATTATTTAAAAAATATAAAAATTATTTATATGGTTTTAGTATTCAATTAAAAGATTTTGAAAATAAAAAAATTACAGGTGAAGAAACAATAGAAATAACAATTCAAACACAAGTATGTTTTTTTTATATGGAATATAGAATATTACTTTTTCTTGATTTATCACAATCAATGTTTAATTTTGATTTTGATCAAAAACAAATTTACATAGAAAAAATAGAAATATATACAAAATATATATTAGAAAATTTAAATAAATTTGAAAAAGAAATATTTAATATTAATAATGAAATAGTAATATTTAAACCTAAAATAATTTTAGGAATAGCGTGTTCATCAAATGAAGATGACTTATCAATTTTATTACATGAAATAATTTTAGATTCTAAAAATTTAAATGATTATTATTTTAATTTAATAAAAAGAAAATTATATTATAAAATAATAAATGTAAATAATAATAAAAAAATACATCAAAATCTTCCAACAATTTCAAAATTAAATGCTCATAAAATTAATCCATCATTTAATAATAGTAAAGCTTTAGATATTTATATTAAAAATCAATCTAATATTTTAAATACTATTTTTGAATATAGTTTATATTGTTTAGATTTATTACCAAGAACTGCGACTCCGATTTTATTTTTTATAACTGATTCAAATTTAAATTTTTCTTCTCAAGGAAAATATAATAATATATTAATGCAATATGGGAGAATCGATATTTCAATTCAAATTTTTGATTTATTTAATCCTGAAAAAAATAATATTTTCTCACAACCTTCTTTTTGTAATTCTATTGATTTATTAAAATATATTGCAAAGTTTACTAATGGAAATTATTTTCCTATTGATTATTTAAATGATTTTTTTCATATTAAAAAAATTGAATCTAATATAAATTTATTATCTTTTAATGAAAAGATTAATTTAAATAATGATAATAATAAAAGTGAAGTATCAATTAATTGTAAATGTTGTAAAAATACTATAAGTATGTTTTTTTGTAAAAAACCTTTTTATGAATATGATACTCAGAAAAAAAAATTATATATTGACCAAAATATTATTCAAAAAATAAAATTCAATATTAATTCAATTCAATATTTTAAATCATATAAAGTTAATTTATTGATAAAAGAAAAAATAACAAATTATGAATTAAAAGTACCTTTTTATTTAATTTCTCAAGCAAGAGTAAGAGAAAGTTTTTTTTATAAAAGAACAAAAAAAAAAAATTCAAAAAAATTTCAAATTTATTTATTTTCAGGAGTATGTATAATATATAGAATTATTCCAAAAGAAAATATAGAATCAATTGAAGGTTATAATATTCAAATTGATATTAAAGCAAATCCTTCAAAATTAAAATCTTTAAAAATAGAATATATTAAAAACTCACATGATATTGAATTAAATCATTCATTTTCAACACATGTTTCAATTTTAAAAAATTTTATTCAAGAAATTATGTGGACTGATAATCTTATTTCTTTCTTTTGTAATAATTTTTCAGAAGAAAAAGATTTTCAAACTGAAAAAGAATCTTTTATTAATAAAAATAAAATATTATGGGATTTAATTTTTCATTTATCAATTCATACTTGGCATAGATTTTTTGATGTTGATATTTTAGAATCTTTAGTTATTAATAAAATAAATGATATTAATGATGATAATATAATGTCTTTTCTTTTAAAAGATAGAAAATTTACTCTTTCATATAAAAATCAAAGAAATTTAATTGAAAGTCAAATATTTAAATTTTGTGATACTTATGAAAAAGATTTAAAAATTGGTATAAAATTAATTCCAAAATCAGAAAATAATTCAAAAAAAAAATATAATAATGGAATAATGATAATTCAAATTGATTGGATAAGAGATAATTTAATGTTAATATATATTGGATTTTATCAATGTTTTCAAAATACAAGAATTACTTTAAAAGAAAGATTAATAAATGAAATTCAAAATACAACAAAAAATAATGATATTAATATTCAAACTACTCCTTTTCATTTAAAATTATTATTAACTAAAAAAATTAGTATTATTCAAAATCAAGAATATTTAACAACACCTTATAAAATAAGAGAAAAAAAAGGAAGAGAAAATATTACAAATGAAGAATATGAAAATAAAGCTGGAAGTATTTTTAGTTATACTGTTGGTAATAAAATTATTTTATCTTATTTAATGGTTATTCTTAATAATTTTATTTTATCATCTTGTAAATTTATTTTAATGAGATTTATTAAATCTTTAATTCATCAAAGAATAAAAGAAAATTTTTCAATATTAAATATTGATATTAATTCAATTACTTTAATTTCAAAAATTAATGTTTTAAATATTATTAATTATAAAGATATTCTTCCTGAAAATATATATAAACATCAAATTGTTATTATTTATACTATTTCAACTGGAGAAGATGATAAAATTAAAACTGAACTTGCTATTGAACCAAATCATTCATTTTATATTTTTAAATGTAGAGATAATATAATTAATATTTATGATAAAGAAAATTTTGTAAATTCTGTTATTTATTTTGCTCAAAATTCTGAATCTTTTATTTTTTATTCTATTAAATTATATACTACTATTATGAAATCTATTGAAACTAAAATTAATTCTCAGAAAATTATCAATTTTTTTTTATATTATTCAAAAAATAATATTAAAAATTATAATGAAAAAGTAAATAATTATATAGATGATTTAAAAAGTTATTTATATCAATTTAAAGAGAAAAGTAATACAAATAAATTTAATGATAATCTAATTCATTCTTTAACTTTTATAAAAAAAATGGATTTTTATATGTTTAATAGATATTCAAAAAATCATCAAAATAATTTAGATTATATAAAAAGAATAATTCATACATTAAATGATATTTTTACAATAATACAAGATTATTCTTTTAGAAATGTTGATAGTATTACTTATTATGCAAAATTATTTACAAAATCAACAATAATTTTTTTTTCTTTTCCTTCAAAAGAATTATTATTACAAAATACTTTTGACTTATATAATTATTGTGTATTAAGTATAAAATTTTATTATATTACAATTGATTCTTTAAAACAAATGGATAAAGGATTTTATGATATTTTACTTGGTCAAGAAGAAATTGCTTCATATAATTCTGATAAAATATCAAATAATGTTATATCAATTTTAAATGAATATAATCAACAAAATAGTTATTTAAATTTATCTCCCAATTCAAATGAATTAAAAAATTTAATTAAAGATAATGAATTTTTTCAAATTAGTATTGATGAATTTTTAAATAATTTTTATATATTTATAAATTATTATGTTAATCTTGTTAAAAAATATAATGATATGATAAATTATTTATTATATGATAGAAATAAAATTGAAGATTGTATAAAAGAATTATATTCATTTAAAATATCATATCCATTAACAAATATTTTAAATAAAACAAAAGAAGGATTTGATTTTATTATAAATCAAATAGATGAAATGATTAGAGGTATTTTTATTCAAATTCATGATAATTATTATACAAATGAAATTCCTCAAATTGAAGAATATAATTCTAATATATTTGATTTTAGTACTGCTTTTTTAAAAGAACCAAGTAAAATAAAACAAAAAAAATATCATTTTATTATGGAATTATTATTAGAAGTTAATGAAGAAATTTATTTACTTAAAATTGATAAAGAATGTTCTTTTAAATTATTTTTAGAAAAAATAAATTTTATAGGTGAAGAAAATATTAATTTAGAAATAATATTTTATTTTATTCCATATTTTAAAGATTTCTTTAATGAAACTGAAAAAGAAGAATTTGTTAAAATGACAAATTCAACAGAATTATCAATTACAAATAGAAATGGATATTCAATTTATTTTGATATAAATGAAAATAATGATGAAATTTTAAAACAAATTCCATTATATTTTGAAAGTGAAAAAGAAGAATATTATTTTATAATAAATCAATCTTTAAAATCATTTTTAGATAAATTAAATAAATATATGAATTCATTTAAAACAATAAATGAAATAGAAAAATTAAGAAAGGAAATTAATACTAATAAAATGTCAGATGAAGAATTAAATAATAAATTAAATCAAGCTTATTTAATGATGGAAAGTATTCAAAATAAATTATATTTAAGAGAATTAAAAACTTTTTCAGTTGTTTCTAATATAGATATTTTTAATTATATTGATTTATATTTTATTAAATTTTCTGATAATTATACTTTTAATTTTATTAAAAATGAAAAAGATGAAATTGAAAAAATTAAAGCTGATTGTTTAATTATTAAAGATAATGATTGTACTAAAGAATTATATAAAATTCCTTTTTGGATGAAATTTAATTTTATTAATAATGATAATTCAGATGAGAAAAATTTTAGAAAAATAACAATTGATATTAAATGGTTATTTATAACAAAAGGAAATAATCTTAATATTAATGATAATGTTAAAGAACTTATTATTACTTATATTGAAAAAAAATTAAATATTATAAATAGAAGAATTATGATTGATAATTTAAGAGAAAGTAATTTTTATAAATATAAAAAATATCATAATGATATTCAAAAAGAAGAAGAAAATAATTTTAGTGAAAAAAGAGAAATTAAAAATAAAATGGTATTAAAAATATTGGATTTAAATAATGAAGAAAATGAAAAAATAAATTTATATTTTCATGAAGATATAAAAAAATTTTTCCAATCACCAAATATTGACAGTTTTACAATTAATGAAAATTTAAATATTGATAAAATATTTCAATATTTACAAAACTATTTTAAAAAATTATTTTCAATAGAAAATATTCAAAATTATTATAAAATAGAAAATAAAAATGAAAAAGATCAAATTTTTATAGTTTCTTTAGTTTTAGCTGATATAATTCAACCAAAATATAATAAAAGTAATACAGGAAAAAATTTAACAAAATCATTTTTATCTTTAAAAAATAATTCATATTCAATTTCAAATGAGTCTATTAAATCATCAAATGAAAATATTATTTATGAAAAGAAAAAAATATTAATTCAATTATATGGAATTGTTCAACCTTCAACTTTTATTTTAAAAAAAATTAGAGATATTGTGAATGAACAAATTAAATTAGAAAAATTAAATAATTATATTATTTTATTGAAAAAAAAATATGAAATAATAAAATTACCTGAATGTGATATTTTTTTAGAAAAAAATTATAATATTGAAAATCCTATTGAAAAAAAATATGAAAATATAAAAAAATTTGATAATGTTTTAAATTCATTATATGAAAGAGCAAATAAAACTTGGGATAAATTATTAGGAAATAATGAAGAAATAAATAAATTAGATAATGAATTATTAAATACTTTTTCAGATATATATGATTTTACAAATAAATTTCAAGAATTTGAAATTTTAACAAATTTAGATAAATCACATATGAATTATATAATAAATTATTTTTCTTCTTTCAAAAGTAGTAAAACTAAAATTTTTAAATTAAATAATAATATTACAAAAATATTTATTATTTTTGAAGATTTATTATATTTAGATTATGATAAAGATAATGAAAATAAAAATGATAATATTAATAAAAATAATAAAATTATTAATAATTATAATAATAATAAGAATTTAAAACCCTCAAATTCATATATTCAAAATACTGAATTTGCATTTATAATAACAATAACAAATATAAGTGAAGAAGATAAAAATAAAGATTCATATAGATATGAAATAATAAAAAGAAAAAGAGAAGAAATATCAAGAGAACAAATAAAAGATTTGATTGATAAAAATGATGAATTAAAAATAATAATATATAAATTATTAGTTGAAATACAATATATAGTAACATTATCAATAATGGGTGAACCTATTGAAATATAAAAAAATTATATAAATAATATAATTATAAATTATAATATTATAAAATTGATAAATATAAGTCAATTTTAATAAAAACTTTTAAAAAGTCAAAAAAAAAAAAATATAAAAAAAAAATTTATTTAACAGGACATTTATTCTCAACTCTATAATAATAAGAATCAACACATCCTAAATAATGAAGAATAAATCCAACATTAACAAAAATATGTAAAATTTGATGTGATGCACCAATAAAATCAAATTTCCCTTGAAAATATTTTTCAGGTATTCTCAAAGTATACATTAATCCTCCAAAAACATAAGAAATTCCTCCAAGATACCAATAAATTAAATGAGGACTTTTTTCAAATCCAGAAACAAAATTTCCAAGAAAACTCAAATGTAAAATTGGAATTGCTGTACTAATTCCTAAAGTTAAAAATAAAATTCCTCTTAATTTTCTTCTTCTTGGAATATGAAAATCTGGTGTTAAAGAAAGGCAAAAAACACTAAATGAAAAAACTGAAATAAAACTTAAATAAGCAGTTGAAAAAACTATAAAAAATTAAAATTATGAAAAAAAAATTAAAAAAAATATTTTTACATGATTCACAATAAAAAAAGTAAAAATAAGGAGGAAAACATGATCCTGCTATTAAAAAAGTAATTCCAGCATAATCTAATCTTGACATAATTTGATAAATATTTTTTGACATTGTACCAAATAAATGAAAAGAAGCAGAAAATCCTAAACAAACTATTGCAGCAAATAACATAATAAATAAAGGCCATCTTCTTAATTTAATATCATTTTCATTATTTAAAATTTCATTTTCTATATCATCATTATTTAATATATCTAAAACTTTATTTCTACATATTTCCCAATGTAATGTTATATCATCTATTACTTTAGATTCTTTTTTTTTTCCTATTTTTTCTAATATTTTATTAATCAGGTTTTTTACGTCATTTATATACTTTTTTATAAATGATGTTATTTTATTATTTGGTAAAATATTTTTAAATAAATCATTTGTTTTATTTGATATACTTTCTATATAAATTGATATTGAAGGAGGATTAATATATTTTTCTTCAATTTTATCTTTATTTAAATTATCTATCCAAGGTGATATAATATTTTTTATATTATTTATCATATTCTCATATCCTACAACACTTATAATTTTTTCTTTATATGCTGAGATATAAATTCCAGTATAAAATATTAAAAAAATTGCTGTAAAAGTTCCTAGTATATGAGTCCAAACATTCATTGTTTCATTATGACATTTAAATAATGATCTAAATACTTTTGAAACTGAATTTATATTTAATAGATATCCTGTTTTTATATATTCATTATCTTTTAAATAATCTGGAGCTTCTTCGTATTTTCCTATTAATATTTGAGATTCTTCTATAATTTTTATATCATTTTCTATTTCTGGTTTGTCATATTTGGAATTGTTTATCTCTTTAAAAGATTTTTTTTCGTTTTCTTGTATTGACATTATAAAAAATTTTTTTTTAATATTTTTTTTTTATATTTGTTTTGAATTACGTAATTGGATATATTATAAATAGTTTATTTTAATTAACTTTAAGGAATATTTTATGACATTATTAAGGATATTTTATTTAATCACAAATTATTTTGGTTAAATTTATAAAAATAATTTTTTTTAAATTTTTATAGTAGAAATTTCTTTAAATTTAAATTAATGAAAAATTCATAATAAATAAAAAATAAAAACATAAGAAATTATTAAATAAAATTATTATATATAAATTATTCTTTTTATTAATTAATTGTTCATTTTTCTTATGATATTTCCTTTAATAATCAATTAATCTTTATTTTAATTTCTTCATTATTTTCTTTTAATCTTTCATTCTCATTAATTGAGAATTTTATTTATTTAAATACAAAAAAAGAATATATATATACATAAAAGAATAAAAATAAAAATAACAAAAAAAAAAAAAAAAAAAAAAAAATAAAAATAAAAATTTTAAATATAAAAAAAAAAAAAAAAAAAAAAAAAAAAAAAAAAAAAAAAAAAAAAAAAAAAAAAAAAAAAAAAAAAAAAAATATATCTCAAAATTATACATATATAATAAAATAAATACATCTAAAAAAAAATTAAACAATCCTAAAAAAAAAACTATATAAAAAAACCTCAAAACATAGTATCATTATTATATCCTCCATACTTAATAATCCAAGGATCTTTAAAAATATCACTTAACTTCATTCTCTGATCAACTTCTTTCATAAGTAACTTATCAACAAAAATATTAGCTTCATGTGAAATTTTTTTCCAAATATCATTAGGATACTCAACAGGTTCATAAATAGTCATTCTAATAATTTCTTTCTCACTTTCATCATCAAAAGGTAAATATCCACTTAACAACAAATATGAAATAACACCAATACTCCAAACATCAGCACTAGTACTATATTTTTTTCCTAATAAAACTTCAGGTGCCATATAACCAATTGTTCCAACACATTCATTAAAAGTTTCTCCAGGTTTAATCATTTTACTAATACAAAAATCGAATAATTTAATATCAGCAAAATCAGAATCATTTGTCATTAAAATATTTTCTGGTTTTAAATCTCTATGTAATATATTTCTACTATGAAGAAATTCAACAGCTTTTGATAATTTATATATTATTTCTGCAGCTCTTGATTCTGTTAATTTAAAATTACGTTTTTCTAAATATGTTAATAAATCACCACCAAAACAATGTTCCATTATTATATAAATATATTCTTCATTTTCTATTATATCATATAATTGTAAAATATTTTGACTTTGTGTTATTTTTAATATTTCTATTTGATTTCTTGCATTTATTAAATCATTTGTTGTCATATCTCTTTTATTCATTATTTTAATTGCTACATCTCTATTTTTTCCTCTATGTAAACCTACTCTTACAAAACCAAAACGACCACTTCCTATTTTATCTTTTACATTATATGCTTCATATAAATCTTCATATCCTATTGCTTTACGAATTGTACGTAACCACATTTTATAATTTTTTTCACTATCTGTATAATATTTTCTTTCTTTTTTTGGATAAACTACACTAAATGCAAATAAATTTATTCCATTATGTGTTAAGGGCATTCCTTCTTTTATAAATACACCATTTAAATTATGTAATCCTGAATGAATTTTATCAGTTTCATTTTTGAAAAAAAATAAATCTTTATATATTAATTTAAAATACATTTTTTTTAAATTTTTATCTGATGTTATTTTATATAAGTAACCTTCATAATTAATTGGATTTGAATCTAAATCATCAGAATAATGAAAAGTATTCTTATTTAAAATATTATTATTATTTTCATTTAATAAATCACCATAAGTTCCTTTTTCTTCAATTTCTACATTTTCATTTACAATTGATTTTATATTTGAACGTTGAAATGTTCGAGTTGGATGAATAGCAAATAAATTTTTATTAGTATTATTACCATTCATTTGATTATTAAATTTAGTTACTTTTGTATATGATTTAAATCTTTGATATGGATTTATTATTTTATTACTAATTAAAGTTGCTGGTTTATATTTTGATATTGGACTAGGTGACATTATTAATTTTAAATTTCCTTCTTGACTTATTAAAGATTGTTCTAAAAGATCATGTTGATTTTTTTCTCTTATTGTTGCATTTTCATATATTTTTTGATAATAATTTAATGTATCATTACTAAATGGTCTTCTTTCATATAAAAAAATTAATAAAAAAACAAAAATATCTGAATTTATATTTTCAATACTATATTTAAAGAATGTTTCATCAATATAATCAGAGTCGAAAATTCTTTCTAAAGTTTTATTTATTTCATTAATACTTTCTTTTCTATCATTTACATTTTCTTGTTCAAATTTCATTTTATAATGTAATAAAAGTTCATTTGAATTTAAAGGAATATATGAAAAAACTATTCTAATATCTTCTCGATAAACTTTACCATCTTTATCAAAATCATAAAGAGAAAAAATTATTTTTATTAATTTCTTATAATTTCCTGTAAATAAATCCATTAATCCATTTACAAATTCATTTTTATTTAAATATGCTTTTTGGTCATTTGCAAAAACATTAAATAATCTATCACTAATAATAACAGGTAAATCATAATACTAAAAAAAAATTAAAAAAAAATTTTTTTTTTTTGAAATTATAAATTTAAAATAATACTGTTGAAAATGTTAATCGATTTAAATTTTTTCCTTTTTCATTTCCTCTATCACTTAATTCTTTCCAAATATCTCCTAAATATTTTTGTAAGTAAATTGTATCTTTTGGACGAAATTCTTCTAAAATTTTTTCAAAATTTACTTTTGAAAATATCATTTCATTTCTTTGTGTATTTGATGATGATGCGTAACTTGATATGTAATTATCACTTACCATATTTCGACTTATACTCATTTTTTTTTAATTTAATTTAATTGTTTATTTTTTTAATATATAATTGTTTTTTTTATTTATTTATTTATTTATTTATTTTTAGTTTTTTTTATTTTTTTTTTATTCCATTTAATGGATATTAATAATGAAAATAAGGAAATTGAGAAAATAAATTTAAG
>Ga0256407_10007771_pt1 | contig 15977 bp, 10 predicted proteins | sample RumenRJG_04DNA_FD_193489 | JGI IMG/M metagenome (GOLD analysis project Ga0256407, IMG submission 193489) | Bovine rumen microbial communities from Lethbridge, Alberta, Canada - RJG_04 | ecosystem: Host-associated > Mammals > Digestive system > Stomach > Rumen | place: Canada: Alberta...
AATCCCCAATCCCCAAAAAAATTTTTGACAAATAAAGAAAATTAAATATAAAATAAATATTAAGTTTATTAAATTAAATTAATTTTAAAAATAAATAAATATAATTAAGTAAAATCATTAAATTCTTATGTTTTAAAATTTTTAAGAAGAATATCATAATGTTCTTTAAAAATCTTTTTATAATTGAATACTTTTTCAAAAAATTTGCTTATTGAATTTTATTCATTTTTTTATTAATTAAAAATAAAATAAATTATTATATTAAAAGTTTTATTTGTTTATTTGTTAATTTATTATCTTTAATTAATTATATTTTAGGAATATATTAAATTTTTTTAAATTATTTTTTCAATATTTATTCTTTTTTTTAATTATTATACAAATTTAAAATTTCATATAAATAAATTTTAATTTCAAATTTATTAAAATTAATTTATTCATCATCTATATTTTTATTATTTTTTAAAGGTTGTGCAGACTCTGATCTTTTCATATTTTCCTTTAATTTTTCATGATAATCTAAACAATCATCTTGAATAGAGCACAAATTATCTTTAATTTGATTTATTTTTTTCATTTTATAAAAAACTTTATTTAACTCATGAATACTATTATCTACAAATTTTTCTGTATTATTATAAATTTGATATTCATTATCATCACTTTCATAACTTTCTTCATTAATTTTTTTTCTAAAATCATCATCATCATTTTCTTCAGAATTACTTCTTTTATTATCATCATCAATATTTTTAGTTTTTAATCCAGCACCTTTAAAAATACTTCCAATAACATTTTTATGTCTTTGAATTAATTTTTCAGTATTATCAGTAAATTTAATTAAATATTTAATTTCATCAAAATCTTCTTTCATTTCATTTTTATATGAATCAATATCTCTTAATAAATCTTGAAAATCTTTTTTATCTTTTTCCATTCTTCTTAAAAATTCAGGAGAGCCTTCAAAATTTTCATTAGTAATATTTCTTTTAGTAAACATATTATCAATATCATCAATATTTCTTAAAACTTCATTTATTTCTTCATCTGTTTTTGCTAAAAATTTATTTTGTCTTTCATTTGTTTTTTTATGTTTATTTTTTAATGGTTTTGTTAAACCAACATCTGTTAAAAAACCTCCTTCAATTAATGGATTTTTTATTGTATTTTTTTTTATTTGTTTTTTTGTTTTTACTTTGGGTAAAATTTTCTTATTTTTATCTACTGAAACTGGTCTTTGAATATTTATATTTATTTCATTTTTTATTTCTTTATTTATTTCTTCTTTTTCATTTTCTATTAAATCATCTTGTTTATTTATTTCTGTTTTATCTTTTGTTGATATTGAAACGTCAATTTGAGGAACTAAATTTTCATAGCCTTTATAATGTAAAAGCATATCATCAATTTTTGACATTAGAATTTTATTTAAATCTGCAAATTGAGGATTTTGTAATATTTTCTCTGCTGCTCTTGATAAGGATTTTGGTCTTTTTGAATCTATTTGAATTCTTGTTATGTTTTTTTGCTTTGTTTTGTTCATTTTTTTTATTTGATTTTTATTCTTTTTAAATTTGTTTATTTTTTATTTTTAATTTATTTTGTTGTTTCTATATAAAGAAATAATATTTATTATTTATTAATGAATTTTTTACATTTGCAGGCATATTTATTTTGATATATAGTAAATTAACACTTATTATAATTTTTTTTAAATTTCCCAAAATATTTTTGTTTAATAAAGATTTTTAAATTTCTAACAATAAAGATTTAAACAAAAGAAATAAATGGATAATATAATATTAAATGCTCAAAAAAATAATTTAGATAATAAAAAAACAGAAAATATACAAAACAAAAAACAAACTATATTAAGTAAAATAAGTAATATTGAAAATAATGAAAATAATATGAATTTCAATAAAAAATACTTTGAATTTAACATAAATAACAATTCATTAAATGAAAAATATGAATATAAAAATAATTATATATCAACAACAAAATATAATTTTATAACATTTATTCCAAAATCTTTTTTTTTACAATTTAAAAGATTAGCAAATGTATATTTTTTAATAATAGCAATAATTCAAAGTATTCCTTTAATAAGCCCTTTATCTGGGGCAACTGCTATAATTCCTCTTTTATTTGTTATTTTAATATCAATGATAAGAGAATTAATTGAAGATATTCAAAGATATAAATATGATAAAATTAATAATGAAGAAGAAGTTATTGTTTATAGAGAAAATAATTTTATAAAAAATAAAAGTGAAACTTTAGAAGTTGGAGAAATTATTTTAATTAAAAATAATGCTCAAATTCCTTGTGATTGTATTTTTTTATTTTCTTCTTTTGAAGAAGGAATTTGTTATTTAGAAACAAGTTCTCTTGATGGAGAAAAAACTTTAAAAGAAAAAGAAGGAAATAAAATAATAACATCAAAATTAAAAGAAATAGGATTTATATTAAATTATGAAAAATATAATTTATTTAATTATAATATTTCAGGTTTTTGCCAATGTGATTTTCCAAATCCAGATTTTCATAATTTTGATGGTAAAATAAAATTAAATATAAATAACATTGATATAAATCAAAATTATTTACCTTTAACTAATCATCAAATTCTTTATAAAGGAGCTATTTTAAAAAATACAGAATGGGTTTTGGGTATTGTTTTATATACTGGAATGAAAAATAAAATTATATTAAATTCTGAAAAACCAAGAATGAAATTATCACAAATTGAAAAAAGAATGTCTAAATATTTAATTTGGGTTTTTATTGTTCAAGTTTTTTTATGTATTTTTTGCGCAATTATGAATAAAGTTTCTTATATTAAACATAAGAAATTTTTTAATTTATTTATTAAATATTCTAATAATGCTTCTTTAGAAAGTTTTATATCTTTTTTTACTTTTATTTTATTATTAAATACACTTATCCCAATCAGTTTAATTGTATCACTTGAAATAGTAAAAATAATTCAAGGATTTTTTATCAATTGGGATACTGGTTTATATTCTTTTAAATATAAAAAGTTTTGTTTTGCAAAATCAGTTTCAATAAATGAAGAATTAGGAAATGTAAATTATATATTTACTGATAAAACAGGTACATTAACATGTAATAAAATGGAATTTAAATATTGTCTAATAGGAGAGACATGTTATCAATATAATGAAAAAGATGATAATGGAATTGTTCAAAATGAAGAATTTCCTTTTCAAAATACAGAATCTGTTAAAGTTTACGGTAAAAATAAAAAAATAATCTACACGTCACATTTAAATAATATAAATAATTTAACAAATACAAATCACAATTATAAAACTGTTATTCCAAATAAAATAATAAGAACTAAATTTAAACAAATAGGAAAACATTATTTCGATTCATTAATAAATCATCAAAAAGAAAATAAAAAAATTCAAAATGAAATTGAACTAATAAAAGAATTTTGGACTGCTATATGTTGTGCACATGAATGTATATGTTCTGAAAGAGAAAATGGAATTGAATATACAGGTATTTCACCAGATGATATAGAATTAGTAAAAGCAGCATCAAATCAAGGTTTTTGTTTTTTAAAATCAAATAATAATATAAGAAAAATATCAATTTGTTCTGAAGAAAAAAATTTTATAATATTAAAAATTTTAAATTTTACATCTGAAAGAAAGAGAATGAGTATAATAATAAAAGATGATAAAAATAATATTAAATTATATTGTAAAGGAGCTGATACGGAAATAAGAAAGAGAATAGTAAATAACAATAATAATGAAAATTCTAAATATATTCATATTATAAGTAAAAATGTTGATAGATTTTCTTCAAGAGGTTATAGAACTTTAATGGTTGCTATGAAAATTATTCCTGAAAATGAATATAATATATGGAAAAAAAAATTAGACAAATCTGAAATTAATTTAAATAATAAATCAAATTTAATTAATAAATGTTATGAAGAAATTGAAACTAATTTAACTTTAATAGGAGCAACTGTTGTAGAAGATAAATTACAAGATAAAGTCCCAGAGACAATAAGAGATTTACGTTTAGCAGGTATTAAAATATGGGTTTTAACAGGCGATAAAATAGACACTGCAGAAAATATTGCTTTAAGTTGTAATTTAATATCATCAAATTACAAAAATTTTAAAATTAAAAGTTTAAATAAAAAAAATAAAAAAGAAAATAATCAAGAAATAGATTTATTCTTTAATGAATTCCAAGAATTTTCAAACGAAGAAATAAAAAATATAAAAATAAACGACGAATACATATTAGAAAGCAACAATAACTATGAAAATACAAATAAAGAAAATATATTAAAAAATAAAAATGAAAATGAAAAAGAAAAAGACTCAAATACAATAACACCATATAGTATATTAATAGAATCATCAATTTTATCAATTATAATGTCAGATAAGGAAAAAACAGAAAAATTTTTAAAAATTGCATTATGTGCAAGTACAGTAATTTGTTGTCGTGTATCACCACTTCAAAAATCTCAAGTTGTAAAAATGGTAAAACATTATAATAATGAAGTTATTACTTTAGCAATTGGAGATGGAGGAAATGATGTATCAATGATAATGGAAGCACATATTGGAATTGGTTTATATGGTAATGAAGGATTAAGAGCTGTTCAAGCAAGTGATTTTTCTATAGGAGAATTTAAATTTTTAAGAAGATTATTATTATTTCATGGAAGAATTAATTTACACAGAATTAGAAGAATGATTCTTTATTTTTTTTATAAAAATTTTGTTTTTACTATTTGTCAATTTTTTTATGCTTTTGAATCATTATTTTCTGGACAGACTATTATTGATGATTGGTTTATTGCTTGTTATAATTTATTATTTACTTCTGTTCCTTTAGTTGTCCAAGCTTGTACAGATTTTAATATTAAAGATGATGATAGTGAATTAATTTGTGAAATGATGCCTTTTATTTATAAAGAAAATTATCAAAGAAGACCATTTAATCATATTACTTTTTCTTGTATATTAATTAAAGGTGGAATGTTAAGTTTTTTAAATTATATATTTGTAATTTATTCTATTAAAGAAAGTGTTTTTGGAAATGATGGTTATGAAGAAAATTTATGGAGTAATTCTTATGTTTTGTATACTAATATTATTGGTTCTGTTTCAATTACTTTATTAATTTTTACATTTAATATTATTTGGATCTTACCTTTAACTATATTTATTACTACTTTTGTTTTGTATTTTGGATTTTGCTTATTTGAAAATTATGAAGTTTCATTTAATAGTTATGGAACTCTTGAAAATTGTATTATACATTTAAAATTTTATTTAATTATTTTACTTTTTTGTTCTATTGTATTTATTGTTGATTATTGTATGAATAGTTGTTATGTTATTTTTTCAAATAGTATTACTTCTTTTTTAAAAATTTATGAAATGGGGAAAAAAAATAAAAAAGTTAATCTTCCTAAAATTATATTAGATGCTAAAATGGATATTGAAATAATAAACAAATATAATAATTATAATATGATAAAAAGTAATTCAGAAACTTTTTCTTTATCTAAATTAATTCAATATCATTTTGAAGAAAAATTTATAACATATAGAAAATCATATACATATATAGTAACAAATGACGGATATAAAAATTTAAAAAAATTAGGTTCACAGAATTTAAATAATAAATTAAAATTAAATAGTTCTATTAAGAAATGTGATAATAAAATATATCTTGATGATGAAGATAATAGTGCTAATATTGTAAATTTATAAACTTTATATTTATAAAATTATATTTTAAAAAATGAATGTTGAGTATCTGTTCTAAGAATTGACATTTCTCTTCTTTTATTTTCTAATTCTTGATTTATGTCTTTTTTATTTTGATTAAAAAAATTATTAAGAATAAATAACATTTTTAAAAGGTATATAATTAATATTACACAGCATAAATTATAACATGCTAGAACTATTATAATTTTTATTTTTTGTTTTAAACATTTTATAATGTAATTAGCTTTTAACATTATTATACATCTATTTTTTACATTAGTTTCAATAAATGAAAAAATTTTTATAACTTTAATATACATTATTAAATATAATAAAATACTAAAATATTGTATTATTAATAATAAACTACAATCGTAGAATGAAAAATTTATTAATTTAATATAATTTTCATTCATCTCATCATTTTGTTTTACTATATAATAAATTGATATTATTAATAATATAGAAATAAATGGTTCACAATAATTTATTTTATTATTTAATCTTTTTGATACTTGATATTTGTTAATATATGATATATAAATACTGATTGATTCTTCTGTAATATAATCTTTACATTTTTCATTTTTTGATATTCTAAAATTTGTTATATTTAATTCATATTCTGGATCTAAAGACTGAACTTTATCTAAATCTATTACACCATATTTATTCATTATTGTTCCTATCAATGTTATTATAAAAACTAATATTGATAATAAATATCTAATTTTTAATTTAGTTTGTTCTAAAAATTGTTCAGGCATTTATTAAAATTTCAGTTTATATATTATTTTGAAAAATAAATAAATAAAAAAAATTTAATATATATTTATGAATAAAAATTTTTATTTACACAAGAAAATATTTAATAAAAAAATATTCATCATTAAAAAAATAAAAATTAAAATATATAATAATACATTATATAATTCTTTATCTTAAAAAAATAATAAAATAATGGACGTTGATGTTGATATGAAAGATGTAAAATAAAAAAACATATAAAACAAAAAAAAATAGTGTGTAAATAAAGAAGAAAATGAAGTATTAAAAAAAATAACAAACAACAAAATAACAATAAACGACTTTTCAATAATAAAGGTAATAGGAAAAGGTTCATACGGTAAAGTTCTAATGGTAAAAAAAAATGACGAAAATCAAGTATACGCAATGAAAGTATTAAAAAAAAAGCAAATGATAAAAAGAAATCAAGTAGAACATATTAAAGCAGAAAGAAAAATAATGGAATTAATAGATCATCCATTTATAGTAAAATTAAAATATGCTTTTCAAAATCCTCAAAAATTATATTTAGTAATGGATTATTGTCCAGGAGGAGAATTATTTTTCCATATTCAAAGAGTAGAAAGATTCAATGAAGAAGCAGTTAAATTTTATGGTGCTCAATTAGTTTTAGCATTAGAACATTTACATTTAAACAACATAATATACAGAGAGTAAGAAAAAAAAATTTTTAATCATATAATTTTTAATTTTTATTAAAAAATAGTTTAAAACCAGAAAATGTTTTAATAGATCAAAAAGGTTATGTTAAAATAACAGATTTTGGTTTATCAAAAGAAAACATAAGTGATAATCACAGTGCAAAATCCTTTTGTGGAACACCTGAATATTTAGCTCCTGAAATAATAGAATCTAAAGGACATGGTCAAGCAGTTGATTGGTGGAGTTTAGGAGCAATTTTATTTGAAATGTTAACTGGTATGCCACCATTTTATGCTAAAGATAGGGAAAAATTATTTAAAAGTATAAAAACTGGTTCTGTAAAATTTCCTAAATATTTATCTAAAGAAGCTGTTTCTTTATTAGAAGGTTTATTTATTAAAGATCCTGATAAGAGATTAGGTTCTGGTGATGATGGTGTTAAAATGATTAAGAATCATCCTTTTTTTTCTACTATTGATTGGAATGCTATTCTTGAAAAAAAAATTAAACCTCCTTTTACTCCTAAAATTAAAAGTGAATTTGATACTAGATATATTGATCCTGAATTTACTTCTTGTACTCCTAAAGATTCTGTTAATGTTGGTGATAGTTTAGATAATTCTGAAAATCCTTATACTGACTTTTCATATGATCCTAGTAAGGAAAATGTTAAGGATGATGGGGATAATAATAATATCGAAATATAGGTTTATATTTTTTTATTCGATTTAAAATTTTTTTTGGTATATATTAAAAATTATTTTTTTATTTTTTAAATTTTTTTTAATTTTAAATTCATATTTTTCGTTTTTAAAAAATATTAAATTTAAAATGGATAAAACTAGAATAAGTGGGGATAATTTTTATAAAAGAGTAGGAAGTAGTAGAGGAAAAGATATAATAGGAACATCATCAAGTAATTTTTATATTCCTTCAAATAAATCAGAAACTTATTCTACTTTAATTCAAATGTTAAAAAGTGATTTATTAACAATACAAGAAATGATTAATTCTAATAGTTCTGATATAAAAATGTATAAATTATTATCAAAAACACCAGGTTTAACAAAAAAACTTTCTGAAATTGAAGAAACTAAAAATATAAATAGTTTTATTGATAAAGTAACTGAACAAAGTGCTAATATTGAAAAAATATTAAAAATATATGGAACAAAAAATGTAAATGAATGTATACAAAAATTATATCTTGAATGTGGATTAAATGATTTATTAATTAAAAAAATATATGATTTTTTTACTTTAATGAAATTAAAAATTAATAATGATGATACTTATCAAGAAAGTTTGTCTAAAGTTATTGTTTTAAAAGATTTTATTGAAAAATTAAATACTAAAAATGTAAATAATAATACTTCATTAAATATTAAAAATTTACCTTCATTAAATAAAAATAATGAAATTGAGGAATTTTTAAAAATTAATACTTTAAATGAATTATTAGAATTTAATATTAAAAATAAAAAAATTATACCTCATGTTATAAAATTAGTAAATGATTATTTTAAAAATTTAAATGTTAATATTAATAAAACTATTAATCAATTTGATAATGATAAAAAATTTGCAAATGAAATTAAGAATTTAAAAGGAAGTCAAGTAGATCAATATTTTAAATTAAAAGAAATTTATGATAAAATTTTAACTAATTTAAGTGATAATTATAATATTTTATTAAAAAAAAATGATAAATCAATAAATCTCAATGATGAAATAAATAAAATAAATGAAAAATATGAAAAAGAAATTAGAGAATTAAAAAATAAGTTTGAAAAAGAAAAAGAAAATTTAACAAAATTAAATTCAGATAAAAAAGATACAAATACAAATAATACAGAAATAGAAAAAATAAAACAAAATTTTTTTGATGAGAAAAAAATTTTAGAAGAAAAATATCAAAAACAAATAGAAAATTTAAATAATAATATTAAAGAATTAGAAAAAAAAATAAAAGATTTAGAAATAGAAAATTCAAATAAACAAACAATAGAAACAAATAAACAAATAGAAATAGAAAAAATAGATATGAAAGGATTTTTAAAAAAACATGAAGAAGAATATAACAAAAATCAAAAAGAATCTATTAAAAAAATAGATAAAGAAATAAGAGAATTAACATTAAAAGTTAATGAATTAAAAGAAGAAGTAAATATATTAAAATTAGATAATGATGATATGAAAAAAAAATTAGAAATAACTCAAAATAAAAATTTTGACCATGATTCATATGAACAAGTACTTTTACAACAATTTGAAACAATGAAAACTGCTTTTACTAAAAAAGTAGAAGAATTAACACAACAATTAAATAGCATTCAATTTGATGCAAGAAAAAGAGTTTATCAATTAGAAGAAGATTTAAAAGAAGCAAATCATGTTAAATCTCTTTTCTTAGATCAAATTCTTGTTTTACAAAAACAATTAAAAGTTTAATTTTAATATATAAAAAAAAATTAATTTGTGTTTTAATTATTTTTTTTATTTTTGGTATTTTATTTTTAATAAATATAAATTTAATTGACAGAATATAATAATAATTATAATATATAATTAAAAAATTAATATCTAAAAAAAATTATTAAAAAATTGTTAATCCATTTTTTAAAATTATAAATATTTAATTTAACTTCTGTTCAAATTAATTTCATATATTTCATAATTAAATAATTTTAATCTAAATTATTTATAAAAATTCCAAATAAAAATATCTATAGATATACTAATTAAAAGAAAAATAAAATTTTTACAAATCAAAAATAACATTTTCTAACAAAAATTATCGATTGATTTAATTAATGCTTACATTATTTAAATGTTTTGAAAACATTTTTGAAAGATTAATCCTACCTTGTATTTTATAATAACAAATTTCAATTGGTTTTTCAATTTCTTTAAATTTATAATTTGTCAATCTTTTATATAAATTGATAATATTTTTATAATTAATCATATTTACAAAAGCAAATCCTAAATTTTTATTTGTTTGCTTATTAAAAGGTAAATATAAATAATTTATATTTCCAACTCCATCTAAAATTCCATAAAATAATTCTTTTGTTATTGAATTTGGAATATTTTTAATTAGAACTGTTGTTCTTTTATCTTCACCATTTTCAATTTTTTCAAAAGAAATTGAGTTATATTTATAATTTTTGATTTTATTTGACCTTTTAATATAAGAAAAAAAATTTGTAAACCTACTTTCCATTGGTTGAGTAAATTTAGGAAATAAAAAATTCGAAATTATTATATATTTTGATAGTGTTATCATTTTTATAATATTTCAATGATATTTTTATTAATGAATAATGAAAATTAAAATAAATTTTATTTTTTTTTTAAATAAAGATTAAATTGTGGAAATTTATATAGAAAAGAAATAATGAATTAAAAAATCGAACATAAAGTGATTTATATTTTTGACTTTTTTTTAAATATAAATATTTTATTGTTTAATTATTTCACATAGGATTGCTTTTATATTAGAGAAAAAAAAAAGTTGTTAAAAATGAAATAGTTAATTAATATATTTATATTAATCTAAAATAAATTTTTGCTTATTAAAGAAAATGAATAGGCATCATCAAAAACTTTTTATTTATTTTCTCTTTTTTATTTGATTAATTTCTTTTTAATATAAATTTTTATTCTTGATGTTATAATAGATTATTATTTTACCATTTTCTTGTTAGAAATATATTTTTTCTATAAATTTTTATTAGTTCAAAAATAAATTCATAATATTGAATGGTATATAAATTGGGTTATTTTATACTAAATACAATTATTATATAAATAAAAATAATATAATAAATAGTTTCTCCAAATTATAAAAATTAAAAAATATATCAAAACAAATATTATAATTAAAATTTATAATTAAATTTAAATAAAAACAACCCAAAAAAAATATATCAAAATTTTTTAACTTTACATATTCTATATTAATTATATTATTAAATATTATTTTTCAATAATTATATTTCAAACATCATTTTCATTAACAAAAAATTTAAAATATGATTTTATAAAATTTGAATCTTTACAATTTTCTTCAACATATCTAGAAGCATCAATTAATTTATCTTCAAAATTTTTAATTTTATTCTCAAAGTTTTTAATTTCTTCATTTTTTTTTTGAGATAAAATTTCCATTTCATTTTTTAAATCATTTAAAGTATTTATTTTTATTCCTAATAATTTATTTTCTTCACATAAATTCTTATTTTGAATTTCAGTTTGAATAAACTTATTTTTAAAATGTATACATTCATCAATTTGTTCTTTTTGCCATTGTATAATTTTATCTTTTTTTGATTCCTTTTCATATCTTTCTTTTGAATTAATAATATTAGTATTTATTATATTTTTAAATTTTTCAATTGAATTGATAAGATTTTTACTTAAATAATTAATAATTAAATCATTAAAATAATTTTGATTTTTTTTAAATTCAGTATGAAAAATTTGTAAATTATCATTAATTGAATTTAATTTTGTATTAAAAGAATTTTTTAATTCATTTATTTCTTTATTAATAATTTGATATAAATTATCTAAACTTTCATTTGTTATTATACTATCATTACTATCATTTTTTGATAATTGTTCTTCCAAAGTCATTAATTTATTATTTGATTGTAATTTTATTTCTATTGTTTTAGAATTTTCATTTTCTTTTTCATTTAAAAGAAATTGTAATGTAGAAATTTTAATTTTTTGTTCTTCTATTTCTTTTTCTAAATCAACAATTTTATTTTTTAATTCCAAAATATTTTTATTTTTATCATTTTTATCTTTTTCATATTCATTAATTTTATTTTTAAACTCACTAATATCATTTTTCTTAATAATTAACTCATTTTCTTTTTCTTTAATCAAATTTTTATTTTTTTCAATTTCATTTTTCAAATTTTTAATCTCATCATTTTCTTCTTCATTTTTGTTTTCTTTAATAGCCATAATTTCTTTTTTAATCAAATTATTCTCCATTTCATAAATATTATTTTTACTAATCAACTCTTCATTTTCTTTTTTAATTTTTTCATAATCTTTTTGTAATTGATTATAAACACTTTTCAATTCATTATTACTTTGAGAAACTTTCCTTGTTCTCAAAGTAGAAAATTTCCTTTTTTTATTAGGATCAACAATATCTTTAATTTCATCTTTAACAGAATCTGCAGTAACATTAATTAAATGACTTTCTAAAATTTCTTTCTCATCTGTTAAATAATTAGTAAGAACAGGTCTTAAAGGAGGATTTTTTTCAAACCAAGGATGATTACTAATTTCTTGTATAGATAATCTTTCATTAGGATTTAATTTTAAAATTTTAGATACTAAATTTTTTGCTAAAGGAGGGAAATCAATAGGCCAATTAATTTTTAATTTTTTAATATTAATAAATAACTCACTTTGATTTGCTCCAGTAAAAGGAGCATAACCAGCAAGTAATTCAAATAATAAAACACCCAAAGTCCAAATATCAACTAAATAATTATGACCAGTTTTTCTTATCATTTCAGGTGAAAGATACTCAGGTGTACCACAGAAAGTTTTTCTTAATTGATTTTCATCTTGATAATTAGCCCAACCAAAATCACTTAATTTAACTCTATAATTATCATCTAATAATAAATTCTCAGGTTTAATATCACGATGTATTATTTTAGGAGAAAATGAATGTAGGTACCTTACAGCTTCTATTGTTTCTCTCATATATTGAGCTGCTGTTCTCTGATCAAAACGTACTTGTCTTCTTAATAATGAATATAATTGTCCTTTACCAGCATAAGGCATTATCATATAAAATTTTTCATTATCTTCATAATGATTTACTAATTTCATTACATGAGGATGATTTAATTTATACATCATTTCTATTTCTCTATTCATTTGATCTACTAATTTTTGCTCAAATATACTTATTTTATCTATTACTTTTATAACGTATGTTTTGTTTGTTTGTTTATGGATTACTTTCCATACTTCACCAAAACCTCCTTTACCTATAAATTTTTCTCCTTCACGATAAAAGTCACTTTTGTTACATTCTCTTTCTAAACCTGCTCTAACTGTTGGGGATAAGATTAAGAGACGGTCTTTTACTTTGTTTAGTTTTAATGGCATTGGAAGAGGGATTGTTTGGGTTTGGGTATTTGATTTTTCAGAAGAGTCTATTTCTTTTTTTGGGGATTTTGTGTTAGGAGATGATGACATTTTTTATTATTTTTTTATATATTTTTTTTATGAATTGTGATTTAAAATTCAAATTTGATTATTATATTATTTATGTTTCAATTTAATAAAATGAAATTTATATTGAATATATTTAATTATATCATTGTTTTAAAATAAAAATAAAATCAATTATTTAATAACTAAATGATCTTTTTTAATAAAAATCAAAATATATATATGACTATAATAAATTTTTTTACTAATAATAGTCTTTATTATTAACTAATAAATCATATTATACAAAAGTTTAAATAATATCATAATTATAAAACTTTCAATTATCATTAACAAATTTTAATAAACATTTATTAATTAATTATTTATAAAGAATAAAGAGCTTTAATGTTATATTTATTATTGTTATCTTTTTGATTTGGAATATTTATTATTGAATTAACTAATATATTTTCAATATTTCTTAAAACAAAAATATTAATTCCAAAAGTATTTAAACATTCAGTAAAAGAAAAATAAGCAATTTGACTTTGAGATATTGTAATTATCATATCATTTAATAATAGTTTTTTTAATAAATCTTCATTGACTTTTTTAAAATTATCAATTAAAAATTGATTATTTTTACAATATAAGGTAAAAATTTTCAAATAAATATTACTAAAATCTATTGCTGTAGAATATAAAATTTTAAAATTTAATTTTTTTAAAATTTCAAATTCCATTTTTGTTAAATCAGTTTTTCTATAAATTTGAAATTGAGGAGTATTTAAAATTTTTTCTGTAAAAAAAGAAGTATAATTACAATTAATTTCTTCTAATTTTGTTCCTAATGAAAGAGAAGTAATAGTAATTAAATTTAATTTTTCTTGTGTTAAATTACAATTATTTAATTTAGATAAATATTGTTCTAAAATTATAACACTTCTATATAATGTTTGAATTGAAAAATTGAAATTATCACAAAGAAAAATTAACCAATTTATTATTCGAGGTCTCACATTAGATATAGAAATTGGATATTTAATTGGTTCTATTATATTTGGTTCATTTTGTTTGAAATAATAAAAATCTTTTTGTAATTCGAAAATTAAAGTATTTTTTGAGGAATATGACATTTTTTAACAATAAAAAAATATTAAATAAATAATAAATATATTTAATAAATATAACAAAATAATTAATAAAAAAAATTATTTTTTAAAAAATTAGTTAATAAAATACCATAAATTAAAATAAAAATTTCTATTTTTCAATTCAAATTCTTTTTAAAACTTTTTTTTGTAATAAATATTTTTTTTATTTTTTTTTAAAATTTTTTTAGTTCATTTTTTTTATCATACTCTTTAATTTGTTATTATTTATATAATAAATATCCATATTATGTTTTAATTTATAAAAATTTTTATATATATTAAATTTTTTTTCTATCTTTATTTCAGATAATAAAGGTAACTCATCGTCACTATTTTTCATTAAAATTTGATTTTCATCATATTTCCCAAAAAGAAATACTTCATCATTTTTATTATGATTATCGTTAATTAAATTATTATCTTTTTGTTCTTCATTTTCAAAAGAAATTATATCATCTTCAAAAGAAGATTCATTTTCATCTTCAGTATTAATGTAAATATCACTAATATTATATTGTAAATTTTCTAATTCTTTTTTTTCTCTTTCACATAAATCAATATTATCATCAGTTTTTGATTTATCAATATCACTTTCATCAGTATTTTCATCATTATTTATTTTTCTACTTTCAAATTCATTTTCAATTATTAATTTATTGAGTTCTTCTTCAATTTGAAATACAGTATTTTTTGTAATATATTCTACTTGTAAATTAAATTTTCCAAAAATATCATTTATTGGTTCTATTATTAATGATTCTGAATTATTTTTATAAAATTTTGAATCATTTTTATTTATTTCTACTTCTAATTCTAATTTAAAATCAAAATTACCATCTTTAAGTTTATATAATTGAAATAATGGTAAAAATTTTAACATAAATTTAATAGATTTATTCATTATTAAAAGTTTTTTATGTAATTTATTTTGATTGATAAATTTTAAAGTTCCACTTTCATTATTTTCAATTGTAAAATGCCATTTTTCTACAACAAATTTTATTCTTTTTCTTGTAAAAAATATGACAATATTTACCTCATTTTTATCAATATTGTTTAGTAATTTTATATTAAAATCTAAATTCTCATTTTTATTAAATTCTCTATAATTTGATATATCTTTAATTGAATCTATTATCATTGAATATAATTTATTAAACCATAATTGTTCTGAACTTTTCTTTTCTGTATTAGTATTATTGTTTTTAAACATTTATATATAATAATTCATTTAATCAATATATAAACAAAATAAAGTTCATGCTAATTTTAGAGTAAAATTTATAGATAAATCATAATTAAAAAAATAATTTTTTTTTTTGAAAAAAAATTAATCTTATATTAATGAATAATAAAGTTTAAAATTCAAATCATTTCAAAAAAATAAAAA
>Ga0256407_10007772_pt1 | contig 15976 bp, 12 predicted proteins | sample RumenRJG_04DNA_FD_193489 | JGI IMG/M metagenome (GOLD analysis project Ga0256407, IMG submission 193489) | Bovine rumen microbial communities from Lethbridge, Alberta, Canada - RJG_04 | ecosystem: Host-associated > Mammals > Digestive system > Stomach > Rumen | place: Canada: Alberta...
ATTGGAGTTGGAGGATGGGATAATAATGGAATTTATTTAATTAATATTGATAAAAGAATAATTGATAAACAATTGAAAATAGGAAAAAATATTAATGTAATTTATAATCCTGATAATGACTTTTTTTTTACTTGTGAATATAATCAAGATAATGAATTAAATTATCATTATGATATTTCTCAATGGAAAATGGATAATAAATATAGTAATATCCATTGTGTTTCATCAAAATCTTATATACATAATAATTTAATTACTGCTATTATAAAAATTAAAAATCAAAGAGAAATGGATTCATTATTTTTGACTTCTTCATATGATAAAAAGATAAAAATTTGGAAATAAAAATTTTAATAAATAAAAATTTTAATTAATTTTTTTAATTTTAATAAATTTTAAGACAATATATCCGTAATTTTAATTCACTATCTTTAAAATTTGTTACTTGCCCATCTCTTAAATAATTATTTAATTCCTAATAATCTTCTCCTGATTATTTATTTATTATATATGTAAATTATCATGGTTACTTGTTTTTGAATTATAAAATGAATTTATCTCTTTCAGATATTATTTTCTTATATTTATCTGTTAAATATTGAAATGATTTTATTGATTGTTTGGAACCTGCTTCTAATCTTGATATTCTCTATTCATTTTTTGTTTACTTTTTTTTTGGATGATATTTATAAACCATTTTGAAAAAATCTAATAATAAATGATACTTTATTTAATGAAAATTGAATGGAAGATAGTTTTTCAAAAGGAAAAAGTAAAAAATGAATATAATTTCTATAAATTCAAATTATCAATAATACATTTAATAATTTTATTTGAAATAAAGAAAAAACTCTTTTATGAATGTTATTGAAAAGTAATTTGAATTAATTTTTAGTCAAAAATTTAATTTTAATCATTTAAATGGCAATCAAAGATACTAAAATATTTTTAGATTTATTTGAACAGTCAAAAAAAGAATATGAAAATATTTTTAATACAAAAGAACTCAATGAAAATGATAAATTAGAAAAAATTCAACTTTTAATGACAAAAGATAATACTCAAGAAAGTATTATTTTATTTTTTTTAAAATTAAAAAAAAATGAAATCCAAAATTCAGTTGAATTTATGAATTTATTATCTTATTATCAATGCTGCATTCAAGAAGAAACTTTTAATTCAAATTTTGGAAATTATTTTAAAAAAATTTCTGCTTTTCAAAAATTCATAAATTTATTTAAAAATCTTAATAAATTATTTATAATTGAAGATATAGAAGAAAAAATATTTTATTTTAATGATAATTTCATTTTTAATCCAATTAAATATATTCCAAAATTACCTATATTATATAAAATAAATGAAGAATTATATTTAGAAACTTTATATAATTTATTAATAAAGGAAATAAAAAAAAATATTGATAATTATTTAAAAGAAGAAATAAATTCAAATGAATATGAAAAATTATATAATTATTATTTCAATTGTAAAATGATTATTATTGAAAAAGTTGATAAGGAAGATTTAAAAGAAGTTGAAAAAAAATTAAAAAAATATAATATTATATTAAAATATTTACCTTTATTTTACAATAATTTTGAAAATTATATTTCAAAATTCTCCTATTTTATTTCAAATATTTCAGAAAATTTTTTTAAAAAATTTAAAAATCAAAATGATATTACACAAGAAATAGAGCTTTTTACTGATTTAATATTTTTTCTGATGAATTTTAACTTTGAAAAAAATCAAAAATATTATATAGAAATTTGGAATGAATCTTTGATTGAAAAAACAAATATTCAAATTCAAAAAGAACTAAAAGAGCTTTCTAATAATATACTAAAATATCAATTAGAAGGAAATACAATTATTGTTAATAATATTAAATTAAAAAAAAAAAGACAAATAAAGTTTGATAATGTTAACAATTATTGTATGAAATTAATAATTCAAAATTTTGATTTAATCAATGAAAATCCATCTAAATTTATGTTAAATAAATATTTAAAAATTAATAAATATCCACAAAATATATTTATAAAATTATCGTGGAATAATTATGTCTCATATTTATCAAAAATAATGACATCAAAAGTTATTAATTCAATAGCATCAAAGATTTATGATAAAGAAAATTATAATATTTTTAATGAAAAAGACATTAGATATATTCTAGAAAATTCAAGATATTTTATTTTTGATTCAGATTTTACTGGATATACAAAAGGAAGATTATTATTAGTTTATATTAAAGGAATTCTATATTATGATAACTTTAATGAAAATTTAAATAAATTATTTAATTTAACTGTTAATATAATTATTAATATTCATGAAATAAATGGAAATTTAAATTTAAGAATTCAAAATTTTTTATACAAAAAAAAATATACTTCTCCAAAAACATTAAAAGGGACTCAATATGCTCAAAATAGGAATAAAGAATCAGGTGAATATATTGAAGAACAATTATTTGGAAGAGTTTTAGAAATTTTAACAATTAAAGAAATGTTATATATTTTAGATTTAAAAAATTATAATTGTGATTTTGAAATATTTAAAAAAAAATTCATGAGATGTAATGATGAAAAAATAGATATTTCTAATGAATTAAATATAATTTTAAATTTATATGAAATAAATATTTCAAAAATTAATATTAATGATTCAAATAAATATAGATTACTTAGAAATATAAATAATAATACAATGTTGGTTCCAAGTAGACATCCTTTAAATTATACTGGATATGATGATGATTTTTAATTTATTATTTTTAATTTTTTATTACTTCCCATATTTCTTTTTCATAGTTTTATATATTTTAAAAAAACATTTTATAAATTATTTTATTTTTACATTTTTATTTTTATTTAAAATGATGCATAAATAATAACGATATTATAATTCATAATTTATTTATATTCAATATTATAATTTTAAAATTAAAATATATTTTTATATCTAAAATAAATAAAATAAATATTCAAAAAAAATTCATTTAAATCAGAAAAAAAAATGCAACAAGGAACTCTTCAAAAAGTAAGAATAAAAATTAATATAACATCCTAAAAAACAAAAAAATAAAAAATAAAATAGGGACAAAACAATGCACGTTATAAAACAATGATGTGTAAACATTATAATACTCCCCAAGGATGTACATATGGTGAGAAATGTCAATTTGCTCATGGTCCTCAAGAACTTAGACAATACTTTCCAAATATGTTAAATGAAGGTTCAATGGATATGTCTAAAAATCAAAAAAACTTTATAAATTATAAAATAGTAAAATGTAAAAATTTTGAAAAAGATGGAACATGTAAATATGGAATTCATTGTACATTTGCACATGGAGATAATGATTTAAGGAATAAAATAGAAAATTTATATCAAATTCAACCAAATATGCAAATGATGTATCCTCAAATGATGATGGAACCAATGATGATGCAGCAAATGCAAATGATTAATCCAATGGATCCTAATCAAATGCAACAAATGAATCAATTAATGAGTGGTCAAATTGATCCTAATCAATTAATGATGGGTATAAATATGAATATGAATCCACAAATGGATATGAATATGATGGGTTTACAAGGGATGAATAATAATGGAAATAATATGAATAGTAATTTAGGACAAGGGAATTTAGATGGGAATCCTGGACAATAAAATTTTTTTACGATTCATTATTAAGAATTAAATTTAGGTTTTTAGAGGAAATTATGGTTTTTATACTATTTTTCTTTCTAAAGGTCTTTTTTTTTTTCTTGGTAATGAAGTAATCTATATTAAAATTAATTTTTAATATCATTTTCTTTAAGTCCTTATTAGGTTTTTTAAAATTAATAATAATTATTTGTAATTTTGATTAAAAAAGAATTTAAGAATTTATATTTTATAACATTAATTTTTTACCAGTTTTTTTTTAATTAAAATTTATTTTTAATTTAATGTAACTTAAACAAATAAAAAAAAATAAAATAATTTAAAAGCAAAAATGATGGATTATTCAGGATTAGATGATGATTCAGATGAACAAAATGAAGGAGGAAGAGCACTTGAACTAAAATTTTCAATAGGTTATAATTCAGCGATGCGAGCAGCAGTTCATAATTTAACAATAAAAAGAGGTGAAAAAAAACAAACAAAAGAAATTTTTTATCCATCAGCTCATACTGGTGTAATATACAATTATCAAACATGTGAAGCAAAATTACTTCAAGGTCATGTAAGAATACAAATTTAAATTTAATTTTTTATTAAAAAATAGTGTAATGCAATAACTGCTTGTTCAACAATATATGATTCTGAAAATGATAAAAGATTAATTGTAACTGCTGATAGTGGAAAAAATGCAGCTATTTTAATTTGGGATGCTGATACTGGTACTGTTGAAAGTTCAATTTTTAGGAAAGAAACTGATGAAGTTGTTTCAATTGATTTTTCTAAAAATTGTTATTTTATAGCATTTTTATCTCATCAAAAAAATGATAGAGGTGATGTTGTTTTACAAAAAATTTATATATATGAATGGAAACCTAAAGAAAAAAGTGAACAGATTTATTATACTGAATTTGGTGTTGATGATGGAGAAATTTATACTGATTTAAAATTTAATCCTAATATGGAACATGTAATGGAATTTTTAGTTACTTCAGAACATAAAATTTTTTTTAGTGTTATTAATCCTTCTGAAAATGAAAATTCAAGAGCTTATTATCCACATCCTTTAGATGAGAGTAGAATCCTTGATAAGAAAAATGCACCTACATTTACTCAAAGTATTTTCCTTCATAATAATCAAAAAGGTAATACTGCTATTACTGGAACTACTGCAGGTTATATTATAGTTTGGGATGTTTGCGAAGCTTTATGTAAAGAAGATGAAGTTAAGACTGATAGAAGGAAAATTAAAACTGTTGATTTATTAGGTAAATATAAAAAAGATAAAAAAGGTCCTCCACCTGATAAAGATAGAATTGAAATTTTAGTTAATTATAAAAATTATATTGTTATTGGAACTGGTGGTGGTACTGTTAATTTCTATGATTATAATTTTATTATTGTACGTTGGTTTGAAAATATTTGTTGGATGGTTCGTTCAATTTCATTTGATATGGAATATACAAGAAATAAAAATAATGAAAGAGATTATTATTTAAATAGTTTAAATGAAGATACTGCTAATACTTCTAATTTTAAATGTGCTCCCTTTATTATTAGTGATGTTTCTGCAACTGTAAAAAGAATTTATAACAAGGAGGATGAGAATATTACTTATGGAGATGAGACTATGAGATATGAAGAAATTTATAGAGGTGTTGAAAGTGAAATTACATGTATTGCAGTTCATCCAAAAATTAATATGATTGCTGTTGGTACTAAAGGAAAACCTCCTAAACATATGATTAGGAAAATAGAAGGAAGAAGAGGTGGAGATTCAATTTTAAAAGAAAAAAAATTTGAATATAGAGCTTATGTTCAATTATTTTATTATCCAAATCATATGAAACTTATTAAAAAAGAAAATGAGAGAAAAGAAGAAGAAGAAAATAGAAAAAAACAACAAAAGAAAAATAATAATGAGAAAAAAAATAATTTATATCAACAAAAAAATTCAAAAGTAGAAGAAGAAGTTACTGAAAGTAGAAGTACAAATGCATATAAAAGATTCTTTGCTGTAGATACTTATCCAACATGTTTAGAATTTTCTCCATGTGATAATAGTTTAATGGTAGGTACATCATTTCAAAAAATTCTTCCTTTAAATATAAATAATTTAAGTGGTCCATTCCTAGATAAAAATACTATGCTTCAAATTAAAGAAATTGCAGATAAAGATGATAAAAATGCAGAAATTACAGATATTCAATTTTCCCCTGATAAAATTCATTTTGCAGCATCAGATAATTTAGGAAGAATAGGTTTATTTAGATTAGAGAGTAACATTTGGTCTCTTGTAGCGAGATTCCATTTTATAGCAAATACACATATAATATCATTTTGTTTTAGTGAAGCAGGAGATAAAATATTTGCAATAACAGAAGATAGATTATTAAATGAATTCAAACTCCTGAAAGATAATGAAATATATGAAAATTATACATTCCAAAAACCAAATGTTTTAAAAATAGAAGATGATTGTAATTTAACAAGTATAGTAGCATACCCATTAACAATAGGAAAAGAAAAGAATTTAATAATATCAAATGATGCATATAAAATTCGTCAAATAAACACACATGACAAACTCCAAATAACAAAAACATCTCTTGGACCATGTTTCGGAGGTCCAATAACATTAATGAGAGTTGTCCCAGGTAAAGATAAAGATAAGAGATTAATAGCTTTTTCAACTAAAGAAAAGATAATGGGATTAATGTGTTTACCAATAGATGGAAATCCATATAGATATATGGGAGTAATAGCACATCCAGGTAATATTAAAAATATAAAAAGTGCTCAAAATGTAAATTATCTATTTACAACTGGAGGACTTGATTATACTATTAATATATGGAAATATAATCCAAATCCTTTAATTGATGTTGTTCAAGGTGGAGGTGAGGGAATTGAACCATTTTTAAATTTATTAGAAGGTGGGAGAGATGGTTTTAAATATAAAGAAATGGTTGATTATTTTTATTATGCACAAATTAAAAGTAAAGATGAAAATACTACTAAACAAAGAATTTTAGATCAAACTGTTACTGTTAATTTAATTCATGGTATGCTTGCTAGTTTAGGTTATTATCCTTCAAATGAGGAGATTTTAAATATTCAAAATGAAGTAATGCATATGAAAATAAGTGAAAATATCAAAGAGAAAAGTGATGATATAAATTTTGAAACTTTTGTTAAAATTTATTTAAATCATAGACCTTATATTGAAGTTGATGTTGATCAAATTGAAAATAGTTTTGAAAATATGAGAGAACAAAAAAAATATCATCTTGTTAATGATGATAATGATATAATTATAGTAAGAGAACAATTAATAGAAGCACTTAAATTATTAAAAGTTGATGAAAAGAAAAAAGATGGTACAATTGAAACAAAAAGAAAAATTGATGATGAAACAATTATGAAAATTATAAAAGATTTAGATGGTAATAGTCCTAATACTCCAATTACAGCAATGGAACATTTTCAAAAAAAATTATCAAGAGATAATTTTATTAATTTATTAAGAGATAATAGAATAGAAGATAAAGAAATTAATTTTATGCTTGAAAAAATGATTAATGAAAATAGTATGAATAATTTACCTTCTCAAATAATTTATAAAATGGGTGATAGATTAATTTCTAGAGAAAATTTCCTTTATATGTTAAAAGAAAATGGTGAAAAAATGGATGATAAGGAAATTGGAGATATTTTAAAAGTTCTTGTTGGTGATCCTAATCCTAATAATTTACCTCCTATGCTTTCTTTTGATTATATTTTTGAAAATATACTTTTAATGGAAAAAGAAGATGTTGAAGTTAATAAATAAGGAAAAATAAATTTAAAAATTTTATTAAATTTAAATTTAAATAAATTTTACAAATTTTTTTTAATGAAAGTTATTTATATATTTTTTTTATATTTTTTATTTTTTATTAATTGATAATTCAGTTATATAATTATAAAAATAAAACTAATAAAAAAATTATATTTTGAATATATTGAATAAATTAAATTATCAATTGTTTATATATATTATTTATATAAAAGAATGTATTTTATTTATTAACTATATATATTATTCTTTTTGATATGATTAATAAAATCAAATTTTTTTGAAAATGTTTATGTTACATAATAAATGAATATATGTATTTATCATTCAATTAGTTTTTTTCTCAACTCTGATAGTTAAATTTTTAATTGATTTATAAATAAAATTAAATTGATTTAGAACTAAATTCAATTGTTTATTAAGTTCATCAGGTTTAGGAAACTCTCTAAATTTTACAGTTTTAACAAATGCTTGATTAAATTTCGAACCTAAAATTTTACCAGCTTCAATTTCAATAAAAGAATCTCCCAAACAAATAATATTAGTAACTAAATTTAAATTAAGCATTCTTTGTATATTTAAAAAACTTTGAATTTTCCACATTCTAGGATCATCAGAAAAATAATATTCATATTCTTCTCTTGCAGATATAATTTTAATATTTTTTAAAAGATTTAAAATTGAAGGATAATATTTTTGAGCAGAATATTCAACCCAACCTGAATTCGCATTTGTAATAATAAAAACATCTCCTTTTTCAAGAGCAGTAGAAAGTAATTTATAAACACTAATTTCTAATTTTGAAATTTTATCTTTATCCTTTAATGATAATTGAATATTTTCGTCATTTAATCCATTTCTAATTAAATAAGAAGTACATAATAATGTATCATCCCAATCAAAAATTATTAAAGAATTATGAGTTTTATTTTTTGATGATGGTGTCCATATTTTTTTACAAATTAATTTTGTTAGATAACTACTTCTTATTTCATCTCCATTTCTATAAAAATTTAACTCATAATCTTCATTTGAATTTATTGAATATGAAATATATGACATATTATTATACGAATAATCTGTTGAATGAGATAGATTATCAAATGATAATTCTTTGTTTTGATTATTGTTTACTCTTTCATAAAATATTTTTTTTATGTCATAATTTATATCAAATGATTTGTATTGATTATTTGAAATTTTTTCTGTGTGATTTTTATTTGAATTTGATTGATAAATTGCTTTTTCAGTTTTAAAATTATTATTTTTTTGAAATTGGATATTGATTGAATTGTCATTTTCTTGATTTTGATTATTTAAAATATTACCATTTATTATTGTAGTCTTAGGTTTATTCATATTTTTATTATTTGAAATTTGTTGAATATATTGAGCCATATCTTTTTTTAAAAATATTGGATCACTTCCTTTTCTTTGTGATTTTGTTTTGCATTTATTAGATAAAATTTGAAAAATTGATAAAGAATTTGAAATTATAACTGAATCATCATTTGATTTATGAAAAACTTGATTTTTATTTTCATTTATATCTCCTCCCATTTCAACAATAATAAACTTTTCTTAGATTTTTATAAATATGAAAAAAATAATAAATGAAAATCTCTAAAATAAAATCTTAAATTAATTAAAAATATTTTATGATGTTATTATCTAAAATAAATAAGACTAATTTTAAAAATTATATTTTTTATATATATGAATTTAAAATAAAATTAAATAATATATCTTTATAATAAAATTGTCTTTTTTATTGTAAGAAAGAAAAAATATTTAATTAAATAAATTAAATTTATTTTATTTAAAAATGAAAAAAATAGGAAAAATTAATATTGTAATATTTAATGGTGGATTATTTCAAGTATACCAAAATCCAAAAGAAAATTATAGAAATTATAATGAAATAATAAAAAATTATACAAAAAAGTTACTTAATAATTTTCCTAATATAACAGAACAATCATTATCAAATTTATTTGAAAAATATTTAGAAAAAACTTGGGGTTGTAAAAAAGTAGATGAATTATTTCAAGATTTTGATAAAGAATTAAAAAAATTATGTGGGGATGATTCATATAATGATTTATTATTTAAAGCATCTGATTTTGAAACAATACCAAAAAAATATTTAGATGCATTATCAGAAACAACAAATGTATATTTTGTACATGAAAATTGTTTAAATTTAATAGTAGATTATAAAATATTATATTCACTTCAAATGGAAAATGGAATTATTTTTTCATTAAGAGAAGATTTAAGAATTACTACAAGTATAGAAAAAACTCCAAAACATTTTATTTGTTTTGATTATAATTTAGTTAATTTACATAATTTTCATGAATGTGGTTGTTGGACTATTTATTTATGTCCTTTTATTAAAATGAATTTAGAAAATAATAAAGATGAATATTTTGATAATTTAAATATTTTCAATTTGAAAATATTAAAGAAGTATAATAAATTTTTTGATTTTTCCTTATTTTTTTTTATACAATTAACAAATTATATTCCATATATTAAAGAAGTTAATAAAAAAATAAAAGGTTCACAATGTGAAAAAAATAAACTTGAAGAAGAATTAAATTCTAAAAATTTAGTTAATTGTTTAGTTTTTTATAGATATTTTTTTAAAGCAGGAGAAATTAAAAGAGCTCATATTTTTATGTGTAATGATAAAGTTAATTTTATTTCTTATTTTGGAAGTTTTGGTCAAGAAGGTTTTGATGACTTATTAGATTTAAATTTATGTGGAAAATTTCAATGTATATTACCAAAATTCTGTGACCCTCAAGATATAAGATATTTTCATAAAATTATTAATACTATTCAACAATATTTAAAAGATAATAATAAAATATTTACTTTTTGTAATTTAGATAATAAAGATATTTATCTTAAAAGAGAATTAATGGTTAATTTTATGAATGATTTTACTAAAAATTTAAATGATTCTAAAATTTTAATTCCTAAAAGTTTTTCTGTTCATTATAATGATGTATATGAATATGATCAATTTAAATCATTTATGGATAAAAATGAATTAAATTTTCCATTAATTTTAAAATTTGAAGGACCAACAAAAAATTATAATCACTTAATGATAAATATAATAACAGATGAAGGATTAAGAAATTATATAGAATATATGAAAAATTATTCAAAAGGAAAAGAAAATCAAATAACACAAATTATACAATCTTTTATTAATCATGGTGGATATGTAATTAAAATGTATAGAATTAATAAAAAAAATTATTTTTTCTATAGACCATCATTTCCAGATGTCTCTCCTGATTTAGTTAATGAATTTGAAGAATATAAAAGAGGATTTTTTGAAACTTCAACTTCAGTTTTAACTAAAGATGAATTTAAAAACTTTTGGGAAAAAGTTGGAAGGAAAAAAGATGTTAAACAAGAAATTGGAGAAAAAGGTGAAAATTTTTTAAGTATTGTTTCTGATAAATTTGAGGATAAAGTCAAGGATACTTTATTTGGGTTAGATTTTATTTATGATTATGAAAAAAAAATATATTATTTAATTGATATGAACCAATTTCCAGGTTATAAAGAATTAATTCCTGTTATTAATAATATTATAAGTGAACATATTATTAATTATTATAATTCTGTTTTTAAATAATAAAAAATTATTAAATAGGTATAAAAAGTTATATTAAAAAAAATTTAATTAAATTATTTAATAAAAATATATGTATAATTATTATTAAAATTTAATAAATATAATTAATTAATATTTCCTAAAAAGACCAAAATAAAAATTATTAAAAAATGAAATATTTCAATTTTTTCATTTTATTAGGAATAATATCACAAATAAACACACAACAAACATCATTAGAAATAACATTAGAATCAAAAGAAGATCAATGTTTATCAGAATATTATAAAGAAGGAATAGCAAATGTAATATCAATTTATTCAGATTCAGATTGTCAAATGGATATATATGAACCAGAAGGGGATCCATTATATTCAAATTCAAGTCAAATTCATCAATTTTCATTTATTTCTGAAAAAGATGGTTATTATGATTTTTGTATTTCAAATGAAAATGATTATAATATTACTTATACATTTATTCTTAAAACTGGAATTGCTGCAAGAGATTATTCTTCTTTAGCTAAAACTAGAGATTTAAAACCTTCTGAAATTGAATTAGAAAAAATTAATGATAGAAAAAAAAATATTGAACATTTTGCTTTTGCTAGTGATAGAAATCAAAGAAGATTTGAAAGAAGAATTGAAAGATTAACTTCTAAAATTATTACTTGTTCATTAATTATTATGGGTGTTATGATTATAATTGGAGGTGTTGAAACATTTTATTTAAAGAAATTTATGGAAAGAAGAAAAATAATCTAAATTATTATAATAAATTAGTAATTTTAAAAATTAATATGAGATACTACTATTTAAAACTATTAATTAATATTAATTTTTTTTATTATTTAATACACATTTTATTAAATAAATGTAAAATAAAAAAATATTATTTTTTATTTAAATTAATTAATTATTTTTATTATATCTATTTCCTTTATTATAATTATAATTCTTTTTATGATAACCCATTTCATTTGTTCTTGAAAATGGTTTAACATCTAATTCTGACTCATTAGGAATTTGTAATTTTTCTCTTAAACATTTATTAATTTCATTTATATTATTTTTTTCAAAAGTTTTAAACCATACTTGTATAAAATTATAATCTTTTCTTATACTCAAAACAATTCCATTAATTTCTTCTTTTATTTTTTCTGGTAAAGTACCACCAATTAAATCAAATATTATTTCTTCCCAAACTAATGAAGTATAATCTTTTTTTATTTTTATTGATACTCTACCTCCTCTTTGATTAGCTTCATCTTCCCATAAAGGTTTAATTTCATTTTTAAACAATTGAAATTCAATTCCATTTTGTAATTGTTCTGGTTTTTTTAAATGTTGAAATATTTTCCAAAAATCTTCAACAGTATCAAAATCTGCTATTTTTTTAACAGTATTAGCATATTGTGATTCATCAGTTTTTTGATTTAATAAACTAGTATCAACAATCCTATACCAAAATGAAAATTTGTCTTGTAATTTAGTATTTCCATCCATAATAATTCAAATAACAAAAAATAAAAATATTAAATAAATAAAAAAATAATAAAAATTAAAAATAAAAAAAAAAAAAAAAAATTATTTAAAAAAAAAAAAAAAATAATTATTTAAAAAAAAAGAATATGTCAGAAGAATTCGATTACATTTTTAAAGTTGTAATAGTAGGTGATAGTGGTGTAGGAAAAACAAATTTAATAGGAAGATACTTAAAAAACGAATATAAACAAGATACAAAAGCAACAGTAGGAGTAGAATTTGGAGAAAAAAAATATGATATAAATGGATTAAAAATAAAAGCTCAATTATGGGATACAGCTGGTCAAGAAAGATATAAAGCAATAACTAGTATGTATTATAAAGGAGCAAAAGGTTCTTTAATTGTTTTTGATTTATCTTCAAAACCTACTTTTGTTAATGCTGAAAAATGGTATAATGAAATTAAAAAAGCTACAGATCCTTCAATTAATTTAATTTTAGTTGGGAATAAATCTGATTTGAAAGATAAGAGACAAGTTACTTCTGAAGAAGGTGAAAATAAAGCTAAAGAAATGGGAATTGCTTATATGGAAACTTCTGCTTTAAATTCTGAAAATGTTGATAAGGCTTTTAATTGGTTAATTGAAGAAATTACAAAAAAGATGAAAAAAGAAGATGATGAAGCTATAGAAGATGAAAATAATACTATTAAAGAAGTTAAAGAAAGTCAAACAATTAATTTAAATACAACTAAAAAAGAAAATGAAGGTATTAAAAAAAATTGTTGTCAGAATTTACCTAATTTAATTAAAAAATAAAATAAAACATCCTTTTTAGCATTACCACTAATATATTTAAAAGATAATGTTAATATTATAGACACAAAATATAAAAAAATAGTAATATAATAATTAAAAAATAATAAAAAAATAATAAATAACAATTTTCTAATAAATGAGATATCACGTAAAGGGAGGAACATGGAAAAATGTAGAAGATGAAATATTAAAAGCAGCAGTAATGAAATATGGTTTAAACCAATGGTCAAGAGTAAGTTCTCTCCTTGTTCGTAAATCAGCAAAACAATGTAAAGAACGTTGGTATGAATGGTTAGATCCAAAAATAAAAAAAACACCATGGACAAAAGATGAAGAAGAAAAATTATTAAATTTAGCAAAAATGTTTCCATGTCAATGGAAGACAATAGCACCATTTGTAGGTAGAACAGCATTTCAATGTATAGAACACTATGAATATTTATTGGATACAGCTCAAGGTAGAGTACCATCAAATAATGATCCACGTAAATTAAGACCAGGAGAAGTTGATCCTAATCCAGAAGCAAGACCAGCAAGACCAGATCCAATTGATTTAGATGAAGATATGAAAGAAACTTTAAATGAAGCTAGAGCAAGAGTTGCTAATACAAGAGGGAAAAAAGCTAAGAGAAAAATTAGAGAAAAACAATTAGAAGAAGCTAGAAGATTAGCAGCATTACAAAAAAAAAGAGAATTAAAAAGTGCTGGAATTGAAATTACTTTGAGATTACCTAAGAAAAAAAAGAAAGAAATGAATTATAATGTTGATATTCCTTTTAAAAGAGAAGTTCCTATTGGAAGTTGGAGTGAGTTTTTAGAAGATACACCTGGACCTGATAAATTTAAAGCTGGGATTTCTTTACAAGTTTTAGATAATAGAAATAGGGATATTGAAGAAGAAAAACAAAAAAAAATAGATGAGAAGAGAATGAAAGATTTAAAAAATTCAAATTTACCAAAAGCTTTTGAAATGATTAATAAAGTAAATGATCCTGTTAGTGAAATTAGAAGAAAAAAAATTGATTTACCTGAAAGTAATATTAGTGAAAATGAATTAAGAGAAATTAAAAAAATAACTAATAATAATTTAAAAGATAATAAAAATAATTTAAACATGAGTTTAGATTATTTAAAAAGAGGAAGTGAAAATATTTTAAATGTTTTAGGAAGTGAAATAAGAACACCATTAGAAGAAAATAAAATAGAAAAAGAAGCAAAAATTGCATATAATTTAAAAGAAAGTGAAACTCCTTTATTAGGAGGTGAAAATTCAAAACAAGATTTAAATAATTTTATAGAAAATATGAAAAGTCAAAATAAAAACAATGAAAAGAATAATAATAAAGATAAAGGATTTAAAACTCCATTACCAGTTGGTAATTATTCAATTATGAGAACACCAGGTAGTCATTTAAATAATGGGAATTTTATTAATGATAATGAAAGTAGTAATAATGAATGGGAAAATAATTTAGATATTAGTAGTAATAGTCTTAATGTGAGTAGGAATATGAGTCAAAAAGTTAAATCACTTTTTGAAAATTTACCTAAACCTAAAAATGAGATTGAATTAATGTTAGATGATGATGATGAAGAAAAAATTGATGAAAATGATATTAATATGAATTTAATTGAATTTGAAAAAGATGGGGAAGATGTTTTAAAGGAAAAAATTATTAAAGAAAAAATTGATAATGAAATTAAGGAGAAATTGAAAAGTGAAGTTGTTAGAAAAAATTTACCTAGAATTCATTTAAATGATAAAAATTGGAGTTTATATGAGAATAATTTAGAAAATATGAATCAAAGTGAAAATGAATTTATTAATGAAGCTAATAAACTTATAAATGAAGAAATGTTTAGATTAATTAATAATGATAATAAAAAAGAAAAAAATGAAGAATATAATATAACATTAAATGAAAAAGAAGAAATTGAAAAAATGATTGATAATGAAGTAAAATTAATAAAAAAAAAATCAAATGAGGAATTAAATCAATTAAGAGAAAAATATTTAAATGAAAATATTTTATATTTAGGAGATGATAAAGGGTTTATTAATAAGGAAAATTCAAAATATTTAATATTTGAAGATAAATATAGAAATTTAAATTCACAATATCAAAAACAAAAAAAATACAATGATAAATTAAAAAATAAAACTACTATTTTAACAAATGGATATATTATGAATTATAATAAATGTTTATCTCAATATAAAACTTTATATAAGGAATTAAATGAATTAAAGTCAAATAAAGAATTATATGAAAATATATTAAAAGAAGAAGGATTAATTTTTTTCCAAAGAAAATCTGAAAAAGAACAAGAATTAAATAATTTAAATAATATAATAAAAAATATGAATTAAATATATATTAATATTAAAATTAATAATTAAAAAATAATATAAATAAAATTAAAAATAGATTTTTATATTTAAGTAAAAATAGTATTTAATAATCCAAATTTAATTTTTAAAATTTTAATTTAATAAATTTTTTTATTAAATAAAATA
>Ga0256407_10007776_pt1 | contig 15967 bp, 29 predicted proteins | sample RumenRJG_04DNA_FD_193489 | JGI IMG/M metagenome (GOLD analysis project Ga0256407, IMG submission 193489) | Bovine rumen microbial communities from Lethbridge, Alberta, Canada - RJG_04 | ecosystem: Host-associated > Mammals > Digestive system > Stomach > Rumen | place: Canada: Alberta...
TTTGCCATACTTGAATCAACTGCCCAATAGAATCATATTCAGAATCAAGTTCAATGTCATTATCATCAAATACAGAGAATGGATTTTCACCCCTGTTAAAAGCTTCTATCCCTCTATTCAAAAAATTATCTGCTGATTTTTTAGCTCTAGCTCTTTCAGCTTCAATGTCATCTTGATTGTCGTATCTTATTGCCATTTAAATGACTCCAGTCTCACTTTGTCAAAGACTCAAAGAACTCACTCAATGCAGCAAACACTTTTTCATTGCGCTTTCTAGAGTCATAAGTGTTTGGCATCTTCTTCAAACTTTTCTCAAACTTATTGAACTTCTCTTCAATGACTTCACCATGAATGTTGCATACAAACTGCTTTGACTCGAGGATGCCATTCACGAAACGGTCACCATTTGACTATACCATAGACCCGATCGATGGTTCAAGGACACAGTCTATGGTGACCAAATGAAGGTCTTTTACAACGCCAGTCTATTCATCAACATCACCAAGAGCGCGTGTTGACATTCCCCATTTAGTACCATATTGAGTCAATGAGCACAACAAATCTCCTTTTGGAGTTCCTCGTATTCCAAATTTATCATCAGAACAGAGTATAACACCAGTACCAACCCAAACTTTATTATCTTCTGTCAATGAAGTAATGCGCGCACATGCATTATCAGGACAAATGGTAGCTTCAGTCGAGTGCTCAAGTTCAGCCAAAGCACGTCCAGTCTTTACCATCTCGTTGTCAAAGCGATTAACTTCTGACTTAAGAAGTTCATATGGATAAATTCTTCCATTTGCGTTTCGGCGTTCCGATTCACAGAAAATGCCACTGTACGTCATTGTAAATGGCTTGTTAGAATCAGGCTTGTCTTTTGAGATCTCAACCTCATTGACTGCTTCAGTTATAAGCTTCAAAGTCTTCATGTCTTTCATAATTGATAATATTTACATTAAGTATCTTTATTTCTGCATTCTTTTTTGAATTTTTTTCCAAATTTATTCTCAACATACTTTACATATTCAATATATTCATCATCTAACATAATGTAGACATTATTTTCTAGCATACATTGATGTTTTGCCTCATAAAGTCCATCTAATGATCTATCAAACATGCAAATCAATTTTCCATCAATGAATGCATTCTTGCATTTAATGTCAATGATTTTTCCAGAATCAACAAGCAAAAAGTCTGGATGATAGAAATGCTTTACATCTTCATATTCATATTCAAATGCTATCTTAGGCTAGTATTCAAAATTAATATTGTTGTCTTTAAGCCATATGTAGTATGCAAGTTCCTGAAAAGAATCAAATTGTACATTGTCATACTTGTACTTTCGTTTAGCTTTTGAAAATATGTCTGGTCTCTATATCGGATAAATTGTGCCATATTGCTCAAAACATGTCTAATGCGTGCGTTCAAGAGCTCTTTTACTTATTTCTGGACATTTCATTGGATTATCAACTCCATAATTTGTCATCCATGTCTGCCTCAGCTGTTGTTTTACTTCTTCAGCCTAAAATACATTTACAATGTCTTCACCATATGATTCATGTATTGTATTAAGAGATTTTTCTTTAAATTCATCAGTCAAAACATACCATTCAGCACCAAAATCTTCTAAATGCTGTTTCATAAGTTTTTCTTTAAATTTATCAGACTTCATTGGATTGTCTACGCCGTAATTCGCCATAAATGTCTATTTAGCCTTTTCAACATTTCTATATGTTGGATCTCCATGACGGATAAATGTTGAATCTCTTTTTATTTGCGTAATTGCTGGATCAAACTGTGCGCATTGATTGCAACAATGCTTTTGATATCCTTTTGTAAATCCTTTAAAATACATCAGTTTATCAAGTTTTAAATGACCATTTATGCAATTAGGAGTTGAACAAACCGGAAAATCATGCAAATCATTAAAAATCCAATAAAGTCGTTCATTTATTGACCTATCAACTGGTAAATTTGGAGTTAATGAAATCATTAAATCAACAATATCTTTGTACTATTTCATATATAATGTCTTTGCAATCGACGATGTAGAATGACCATCAATTATTTTCTTGAGCTATTCAAATAATTTAAAATTATTTAGATAATAAGAATTATTTGCATATTGAGTTAAATCAATATTAAAATAATTTATTTTATTTCTACGTTTATGCTATTTATTTTTCATTTTATCTTCTATTTTCATTTTGTCTAAACTAAAAAACTTCTGCTGAAGGTACAGGCAACAGCAGAAGTAATGAAAATAATATACAAACTAACTGCTTGAATCCTGTACATTCAAACATTTTTTATTTACATTTTTGCATGCATTCACCAACTCTCAACATAAAAAAGCTCAAGCATATGCTTGAGCTTTGATACAGTACATGTCAAGCAATATCACTTGAAAGTAATTGTTGCATCCTCATCACCAATAATCCGATTAGTATCAAATGTCACAAAGCCATTCTTGTCAATTGACATGTACCCAGCTTTAGCAAGTTTACTGAATGCTGATGCAATGCACTTTATCATCTTAATTTCATTTGCTCATTTTACAATGCTAGATAATCTATGTCAAAAATGCAGTTTTCTTGCAACTTCTCCATAATCACCATTTGGATAATAGTCATTCTTTGGATTTAAGTCCATTGTGACTTCAACTATCTCTCTTTTAAAGAACTTCAATGGGACATCTACTTCAGTGAATACCGCTGTTGGATTTTCTACATCTTCTGTTCCATCAATCTCAGTGTCAACGTAAAACTTCATCTTTCCATATTTGTATTCTTTTGACTTCTTCAACTTTTCAACATCAATCTAAAACACATATCCATACTTCAAGTCATTTTTGTTCAACTTAATTTTGTCACCACTGTCTCTCAATGCATCACCAAGCTAATCAACCATTGTCTTAAATCCACTATAATGCCAATCAATGTTGTTCCAAAAATACACTCTTGGTCTATAGTTGTTTACTGAATCTTTTCCCATTATGCTTGATGCTTTAAAGCCATTCTTGACTATTTTCTCAACATTATGCTGAAATGTTATATGATACAATGTCTTATTTAGTTTGTCAAGACTTATCTCTCTCTTTACATCATCATCAAACGATGAATCTCTATTTGAACTAGCATGAAAATTTGGCCAAATTTCACTTGCTTTGTATTCAGCACATATCTTTTTGATCTTTCTTCTTGCTGAATCATTCTTAAAGCTGCCTGTTATTCCATCTAGACTTAAAGCAAATTGGTTGTTGTCATCTACTACTTTGAAAGGAATATAGTCTTGTATATAGTAGCCTTCTATTGCAAAGCTTAAGTACATTACAAATATGTTTGGCTCATTTGATCTATATACAGCTATGACTTCATAAATCTACTTTATGTAAAGTCTATCCTTCTATTGATCTAATGCATTTTCTATAAGACTAACAAATGATTTTTCATCTTCAAGCTAAGCCAATAGCCATTGCTCTGGTGTATTTAAATCCTAACTTTCACAATGAAATGCTTCATCAAGCATATGTGCCCAATATTCTATTTGCTTATCTACCATAATCTTAAAAGTCTTTTTCCTTTTTAATAATCTTTGATTTTTACTACCTCTAAATGGAATGCTCAAATCTTTCTGCTCTTTAATGAATGATCGTCTATCTACAAGCACATCAACATACTTCAAGATGTCTTTCATTTTGAACACGCATCAATTGACTTCTTCTACTTGCTCATGACAATATTTAATTACTTTAAAACTATATTGTTGAGACAATTTCTAAAAAGTCTAAAAACAAAAAAAAAATCTATCTCATATGAGATAGATTTTTTGTTCATCTAATACATCAATTGCATTTAAATGGTGATTTTAAGCGGAAATCATCTTAAATTGTTCATAATCCATTCATCTTGATCCCATTCTGCATCAATGTTATTAAAGAAATCCATTGACTTAAGATCATCGTCAAGTTCACCTCTTTTTACTAATTCATTGTACTCATCAATGCCATTAGAATATGAAATGTATATAACAGCTTTCTTAAGATCATCTAAATTATCAGACGTCATCAAAATTCCACCGGACTTAACGCTGTTTCCGGGTGCTTCATATATTGTTACACTAGGAATGTACTTAGGCAAGTTTTTCTTTACTAAATCAATAGATGCAAATTCATACTCTGGTTCATCATCACTGTAATCAATGAATTCATCCGAATACCATGAATACTTTTTCAATGGTTTAATTGATTCATTCAGCTTCTTGTAGTTTCCAGCTCTGAGCTGCTTCTTCCAGTACTTGATAGACTCAAGTATCTACTTTCTTGTGTATTTCTTCTTCATTTTGTTTTTTTTTTGCTAATGCACAATGCAAAAGCTTCATTTAACCTCTTGTTTTTATTTACACTTTATTTGCAATGCAATGAGCTCTTCTCTTAGAAGCTTGCATGCAAGCATTGTAGACCTTCCAGTTAGATCAATGTCTGGTGCAAGCTCTACATTGTCTACTGCAATGACATTGAAGTTCTTAATCACATATAAAAGTGCATCTAGCAACTATGTAAATGACACTCCTCCAGCTTCTTGCGTCCCAGTTCCTGGAAACTCTCCAGGGTCTAGCACATCTAAGTCAACTGTGAGATATACAGGAGTTCCTTCTGGCAACTGCAGCTTGAAGACATCTTCAATCCCAAACATCTATGTTTCTACATGGCCAGCTGCTATGAACTCATACTCACTAGCATCCATAGACCTGATGCCAAACTGCCATATTCTACCATCTCCAATCAAGTCGTGACAACGTCTCAGCACGCATGCATGAGAGTACTTCTATCCTTCATAGTCATTACGAAGGTCTGCATGAGCATCAAAGTGAACTATGCACAAGTCTTTGTATTTACTGTGTGCAGCTAAGACTGCACCAAGAGTCACCAGATGCTCTCCACCAATCATGAATGGAATGCATCCATTATCTAACATTGACCTGACTTCAGCTTCTACAATTCTTACCATCTCAACTGGCTCAGCTAGCTCTAAGTCTAAGTCTCCAATGTCATGCACGCTTACTTCACTTAAGTCATGCTTTTGATATGGAGAAAATGTCTCGATGCCATAGAAATTCTACCGTATTGCCTATGGAGCATAAGCTGCACCAGCCTTGAATGTCACTGTCTAGTCATACGGTGCGGCAAAGAGAACAATGCTCTTACTATTAAATAAGTTATTGTCTATGCTGTATGCCATATTAGATGCTTATCTTTATGCTAGAGTGTGACTCCCACACGTCACCTACATTGACTGCAATGTTGCTTGGCACTACAAAATATGTCTTGTTGTAGTTGTTGCTGTTGTCTCTTATGCTGACGTTCGGCATCTGCTTTACGCCATTTATAAAGAAGATACACTTTCCAGCTAGCATGATGTTAGACTCTTTGCCATAAACAGTCACAGCAGATATGTCTGCATAGTTGTATGATGGTATTGAAGCAGCTTGTGGCAAGTCTACAGATGACAATCTTGTATAAAAAGCATCTGTCACAATCACCTACTCTCCATTCTTAGTGTAGTACTTTATAGGTGTCATCATGGGGTAGTCAGCTTCTTTAACACCAGTCAATGACACATTCCATTCTATTCTCTAGTCAATTGAAAGAGTACCATACTAGAATGTCATTGACTTGATATGCTTAGCGGCATATGGAGTGCTAGACGTCACATCAGAAAGTGCAAGTTCATCATTCGGATTATACAGAAATGACTCTTGAGTGAGCTTGAGCTTATTGAACTGCTTCTTCAAGTCTCTACAACTCTAGAAGAACTCATCTTGATCTACAAGCTCATCATTGACTTCAATAGACAGTCCACAGCATACTTCATCTCCATGTGCAATTCCTCCCATATAGTCAATGCTAGAAGTTGACAGTTTTATTGCCATCTCTATTTCACCATCTCTAGTTATGTAGTTTGTGTAGTCAAAAGTCCTATCGCACTCTACAACAACGCCAAGATGCCAGCTGTCTGCATTGCTCAGCATGTTATACACATGCTCAAAGTTCCATCTCACATATTTTCCATTTGACGGCAGATACACTGCTAGAGCTTCAGCTCTATCAGTTCTCAATGGCATAGAAAGATATTGAGCTTGTCCGCATCCATCACAGATGTATCCATAGCTCATAGGCTCACTAGTGCGCCATTTAAAGTTCTAGTACATCGCAGGTGTGTTAGCTCTCAAATATGCTTGTGAGAACATGACATACTGCCCAGTCTTTATGTGAAGAGGGCTGCTCTCAGTTGGATATGAACCATCTGGTGTACCATCGTGGTTCACTCTATACCGAGTTCCTCCAGATTGATATGGCTTCTTGCCAAGAGGATAAACAGTCAAAAGACGTCTCTCTCTTCCATCACCTATTGTGCTGCTCAAGTCCTCTTGGCTGCCCCACAAGTCAAAGTCTTTCTATGCTTGCAGAATTATAGTTCTATATCCATAATGATCAGCACTTGCTATAGCATTAGCTGATCCGCCTGGATAATTGACATAGTCAACTGACACAAAGCCATCTACACAGTTCTCAGTTATGTAATTTGCTTCAAGCTTATAATATGCATTTGATGTCAGACTTGTCTATTCACCAGCAAAGCTCTAGATAGCCGGAGCAAAAGTTGAAAGCTGTGAAGACGCACTAATTCCAAACGTATCTAATACAGATGCAATGCTGTCTTTACAGTCTTTTATTGCTGACAGTTTATTGATTAATTCATTAGCCATTTTTAAAGTCCTCTTAATGTGTCAATCTAAAATAGAGTCTGCAAGTGCTTGAGCCGATAAATATTCATCGCTTAAACCACAATAGTCAAGACTAAGTTGTGAATAGTCACCGCTAAGGCTTTAATATAATGAACTTAAATCACTATAACTAGAACTAAGTGTATCATATTCACTGCTTAATGTCTAGTACATAGAACATAAAACATAATTCTAGCTGCTCTTAGCGCTAAGATTAATGTTCAAAGCACTTATTCCAGCCTAGAATGTCGACAATGTCGTAACAGACAACTCAGGTGAACTGAGTTGATTTTTGATGTTCTTCACGTATCCATGTATCAAGTCAAGTTTCTACAATAATGAATTCATATGTTTTTACTCCATTCTATCAATTCAAGATACTGTTTGCCAACTGCAATGCTTGCTGATAGTCTGGTCCCATACTGCTTATTATTGTTGACAATTGATTAACAGCAGCACTTATCTCACTTACATTGTAATATGTGCAAACTTTCTTTCTAACTTCAGTCGGTATGTAGACAGATGCTGCAGAATTCAATGACACGTAATTGTCTATTGTCATTGATGCACAGCCATCTGGCACAATGATGTCATATCTCTTGTACTAGTAAGGACCTTTCACTGGGTTGTCATCACCAATGTTAAGTGGAGAATTGAACTTGTCAAAGTACATTATGCAAGTGTTAGACCCAAGACGTGTAGATATCTCATACTGATCTCCAGGTTGCACTTTGACTCTGCAGTATGTGCAATAATATGAACTTGTCTATGCACTTATAGGCTTTCCATATGAAGTGTCAGTCTTCACGCTGTCAATATGGTAATTGAACACTATGTCTAAGTCAATTAGTTTGAAATCTGTGCCTGAGCACAAAGCTTGATCAATTGCATGACTGTCAATGTTATCATCGATTGTACTCTATATCACTTCATTGAGGTTCTTCTCACCAATGAAAAAGCCATTCTCTTCTCCAAGTGGATTTATGCTGAATGATCCATCGCCTTTTCCATAGTATGTCTATGACTGCACGCCATTCCATACGTAAGAGTACTTGTAAGGTGCTACAGCTTTTACACCATCTGCATGAGTCACATCTGCACTAGCTAATGTCAGCTAGCCTTCTGCATGAGAATAAAGTCCATATGCTGATGTCTGACGCCCTTCAGCATGAGATGCATATCCAGCTACTGTGGCCATTCCCTCAGCATGAGAGTACTTTCCAACTGCAATTGAACCTTCTCCTTCAGCGTGAGAGTATTGTTTCTATGCTATTGTGCCATATCCTTGGGAATGGCAAGCTGTAGAATATGATGATATGTCACCAATCTCCGGATGTCCAGCAAACCACATTGTATTAGCGTCAAAATTGAAGTCTTTAAATACCATGTAAGGCTGTGGAATGAGAACTGCATATTCATTTGCATTGTGGTCAGATGGATGAGCCCGTATGCCAAACTAGACATCATGTGAGTTCATATGCAGCTCATCAAGTAGATAAGAACTCAAAAATGGATCTGACAGCCTTTCAGATACACGCAAGCTTTGAATCTCAGACGGCATACGGTCAACTGATATCACATTGCTGTCAATCACACTCAGCACACTTCCAACAAACATGTAGTTGTTGAGAAGTCTCGTGCAATAGCACATTCCAGGCAGTATTCCAGATGTCGTCTTAAGTCTCCAAGTCTTGTAGTCTTCATCACCTGATATGACAGAGAATGATCGAGTACCTGCAGTCGTATATTCACCTTCAGCAATACTATTGTCTGTGAATGCACTTACACAGTCTCCCCATGAAAATGAATTCTAAGCGCCATTATAACTTCCTGGTGAAGTCTTGTCAACTTTAGAGTCTAACTGCGCTGGTTCTCCAGACAAAACAGATCCAGAAAGATACAAGTCTTCAACGACTACATTTACCTATTTATTCATTAATGTTATTTATCAAAATTCTATACATTACCAGCACCAGCCAAAGCTCAATCCGCCATAATTCGGAGAGTTCTTCTAGTGCTTGAACTCATCTTGCCTGAATACCATATAATACTTAGCATAAAATCTGTCATATTTTATGCAAGCACCGCATTGTGCTTCTCCAACAAAAGGCTCTATGTCTACATCAAGACCTTTGTCTTTGTCTCTATCACGTATGAAAGACCCCTCTAAGAAATGATTATACAAGTAGTATCTCTCATCAACACCTGCATAGACATATGCTACAAGCTTGTCAAAAAATGACTTTCCACTCTTAGAAGTACTGAACATCAAATTGTTTCCAATGTCATTCTTCAAGTTCCAGCCGACTTTCAAGTCACATCCAGCTTCAACCGCGTCTTGTATTGTGCCGGCAAGCACTCCTACTCTTGGAACTAATGCGACATAGTCACACAGATACCAGTTATACTTCTCCCACCATTGGCCATTCACTACAAACTCATTATGCAGTTGATGGTGCCATCCTTTAGGGTCCTTGCAGCCAAGCACTTTGTGAATGAACTTCTATGTGTGCCCCGCAAAAGCCGCAGGGCCAATCATTCCAAAGTCAATCTCTCCATAGTGAGTCCAGAATGGATTCCAGTCTCTAAAGAACTCATATCCTGCTCCACCATAGATTATTCCAGCATAAGGTCTGTCTCCTTCTATGTGGTCACTTCGCCTCAAGTCACTTGGCGCATACATGTTCTATCCAGCTTTGTAATGGATGAATGAGTCATCTATGTGCTCAATTCCAGTACCATGGGTGTAGTCGTGGTCTCCACCACCGAAGCTATGTGGAATGAAAGTGTCATTCTCGACAGTTAAAGACGTCTGTGCACAGAATGCTATAAAACATGAAACTAATGACAATACAAATACACATCTCTTCATATGTGATATTTACAATTTGTAAATATACATTACAATGAGATGCTTGTTTTTTAGAGGAAGAAAAGTAAGTCTACACATAAATGACACTCGATCCGCATACCAGCTTTGGATAATGTCTGAAGATTCATTCACCGGAAAGAGCTTCATATGCTAGTGCATATATGGTGGTAAAGCAGTTGTCGGACAATGGTCAGTGACTTCAGGAAGCCAATATGTGTCAATAAATGAAAATGGAAAAATCACTGTAAATGAAGGCGTTGAAAGCCAGACAATAACAGTAGAGTGCTCATATCAGCAATAGACTGCATCAAAATAGATAACAGTGTCATATGGCAACTAGCTTACAATAGAATGTGCGTTTACAATGATAGGCGAAGTTGGAAATGCTGTAGCAACATATAATTCAAGCATTGTACAGCCTGTATGGTCTATAGATGAAGGGTCTCAATATGCCGTTGTTGACAGTCTTGGCGAGATAACAATATTATCATCTGGTTAGATAACTCTTAAAGCAGAGTACAATGGCTATTCTTGCACAAAGAACATCCAAGTCTAGTATCAAGCAAACACTACATCATAGACTACAATTGATGAAAATGGATCAGTCACGACTGAGACTCAGACTGTAGTTGACAATCCAGATGGATCAACAACTACTACTAGTTAGTCGACTACTGTGAATGAAGATGGATCTAGAAGCTCGATGTCATCTATGACAGTTGAAAACCAAGATGGCTCATCTTCAACGCAGTCAACTGTAACAAATCAAGATGGAACTTATTCACAGTCTCAGTCTACGACTACTGCTCCAGATTAGACTGGCACGACTACTACACAAGAGAGCACGACTCACTATGACGAGAATGGAGACACAACTGGAACCACATAGATGGAGAGACAAGACAATGCTGATGGCTCTAGTTCAAGCACTACTACTAACTACAACGCTGAAGGAGATCCAACAGACAAGACAAATGAGAATGTTGATGTTGATGGAAATGCTTCTACACAGAACATCGGATATGATGAAAATGGTGAAGAAGTTGTGACTGGCTACTCTATTGACACATCTGGAAATGAAGAAGGCGTCAAAGAACTTGACCAAGATGCTGTGAATACTGAGTTCTATGGCTTCAACTCAGTAGACGGATTCATCATGAACCTCCATTTCACAATTGACTTCACTGATTAGCCACCAAACTAGAATGAAGGCCTGCACAACATTCTCACGATGAAGAGAGCTAATCCATCGCCGTGGTATGGATTCCAGATAAGGCAATCTGGATCAGGAAAGTATGTCCAACTTGGAACACAGTTTGAGTTTGGCAGCAACACTAATACTGCTGTTAATCCAAACTCTTCAAACTGGGTAGTCACAAACTAGATTGCAGAGTACAACTTCAGAGTCACATATGACCCAACTTTGTTCAGCAACACATTTGTTGCGCGTGAACTCATCAGCAACAGGCAAATATATACATCCAACTATCTGTTCCCAGATTTGCCTGAGCTGCGATATTTAACTGTGCGCCTTGGCTGTGCACTAGATGAGAATGCTCAACCATATAGATATTCTAAAATAAATGTACTCAACTTCTCACTTGAGAAGATAACTCATCCACCAGCTGTGCCGACATTCATGTACTCTGACAACACAATCACTATGCTATGTGAGACATCTGGTGCAGAGATCTACTACAGAACTGGAAATTCTGGTCCATTCATCTAGTACACAGAGCCACTAGAGATAACACAAGACACGACAATCCAAGCATACTCTAAGCTCAACAACTACACAAGTGAGACAACAACATAGACATTCATCTATGATGATAGAATAGAAGAGCCATTGATAACATGCGATGGTGAGTATGTTGAAATCAACTGCTCAACATCTGGCGCAACTATCTACTACAGGATTGGAGCATCTGGCCAATTCCAAGAATATGAGTCACCATTTGAGATAAATGCTACAGTCACAGTCTATGCATATGCAATGCTTGACCAGAACTAGAGCGAGACAGTGTCTGAAGAATGCACATATGTCCCAGTTGTCCTCTCTGCGCCGACAATGAGATGTGATGAGAATCTTGTCATCATAAGCTGCACTACGCCAAGAGCAAGCATATTCTACAGGCTCAACTATACTGGAAACTTCATTGCATATGTTGAGCCATTCATGATAAGTTAGAACACTGTCGTCGAAGCATACTCGACATACAAGAGCTAGACAAGCAACACAGTCACTGAGACATATGAGTACACACCAGAGCATGACTACAGCAAAGACTACCTTACGTTCAAAGTTCTAACTCCAGGCACGATTTCATGGAAAGCTTTTGGTGGCTTGACAAAGACAATAGAATACAGTGTCAACAATGGAAGCTGGACTTCAATAACTTCAACTGCAGAAGGCGCTACTATCAATGTTGTTGCGGATGATGCAGTAAGGTTCAGAGGAAGTGAAACTACATATGCAACAAGCAAGAGCTTATATTCTGGATTTGAAGGTGGAACAGCACAGATCGACATTGAAGGAAACATAATGAGCTTGCTGTATGGAGATGGCTTTGCTTCCAACTCTGTGTTGACGAACTCTACATACTAGTTCTGCTCATTGTTCAAGAAAGCACTTGTCATTTCTGCAAGAAATTTGATTCTGCCTGCTTTGACGATGAAGAATGACTGCTATCGCGCAATGTTCAGCTGGTGCACAACACTTGTCGCTCCACCTGCTCTTCCAGCAACGACACTTGCAACTGAATGCTACTGGTATATGTTTGAGCAGTGCAGCATAATGAAGGCGCCAGAACTTCCAGCAACAACTATGGTTGCTGGATGCTATGGACACATGTTCGAAGGCTGCGCATTGCTGAACACGATTGTCTGCCTGGCGACGGGAGGGGCGGGGACAAACAAGTGTAGGGAAGGCTGGGTCACGAACGTCGCGGCTACTGGGCTTTTCGTCAAATCGAGTTCGGCGACCTTCTGGGGCACTGGAATAGGCGGCATACCGGCAGGGTGGACGGTGTCCAATGACATCCTGCTGTATTCCCCAGAGATCTCCTTCGATGGAGAGACGATTGAGATTGGCTGTGACACTGAAGGCGCAGAGATCTACTACAGACTCAACTAGACAGGTGAATTCTAGCTGTATCAGATGCCTATAACTATCATTGAAGACACAACTATAGAGACATATTCATCATATTAGAACCATACAAGCTAGACTGTCACTCAGAACTGCGTGTATGTGCAAGAGACACCATTTGAGCAGTCTAACAAGTCTATTCCAACATGGAGATATGCTGGAAACATTGTTGAGACACCATATTCTGTCAACAGGATAGATGGGCATTCTTCTAACTACTCAAAAGGCACATTTGCATTTGAGACTTCCATCGTTCTCAAAGCTAAGCAGCCAACTTACTTGTGGTTCTAGCATGCTGATCAAAGTGCAGACATCTATGTCGATGATGTGAAGGTCGGGACGCACTGGGGTGGCTACAATGCATTCTTCTTCGACATCAGTGAATATGTCCACCGTGGAACAAACAACATCAAGGTTGCACTCTGCAACACAACTAGACAGACATTGGCTCCAGCTGCAGGTGACTTCAACTTCAATGCAACGCTTGGCAATGTGAAGCTATTCACAAGCCCATGCTTGCCAGCTATGAAATACGGCTACGACGGTTTCCACATCACATCTAATGTGACATCTTCTTTAGCGACAGTCAACATCAAGACTGCAGTTCCAGCTGGTGCACAACTTGTATGCACAATCTCTGATGGAACATATGAATGGACTGACACGAAGACAAGCAACGGAGAAGAACAGACGTTCAGCACTACAATAACTGGAAGCAACTTGCGTTTGTGGAATGGAAAAATTGATCCTCATCTCTACAATGTGAAGCTTGAAATATACAAGAATGGAGACTTGTACCATAGATATGAACGTCCATATGGCTTGAGATACTACTCATATGTGATAGACCAAGTTGTAAATGGACAGTCATACACAGGATTCTTGCTGAATGGACAACCTTACTAGCTAAGAGGTGTCTGCATGCATGATGACCTTGTAGGAAAAGCAAATGCACTCAATGATGCTGACTACACTCAAGAGTTTGCAATCATACAAGAGCTTGGATGCAACTTCATCAGACTTGCCCACTATCCACACCCGAAAGAGGTGTACGATTGGTGCGACAGGCTCGGAATCATCGTCCAGACTGAGGTTCCTTGTGTCAACAAGCTCCAGTCGACATTGCCAGAAGAATACTACACACATTTGAAAATCTAGTATAGAGACATGGTAGAGCAGCACTTCAACCACCCATGCATCATATTCTGGGGACTTTCAAATGAAACTTCTACTGACAACAAGGACTTTGGCAAGTAGAAGATAGAAGAATACTATGACCTCATCAAATCAATAGACACTGAACGTCTGATTGGCTATGTTATGTCTCACAGCTATTCAAATCCATCTTCTTACTACAACAATCCACATGTAGATTGGTTTGGCTGCAACATCTACGTTGGATGGTACATCGACAAGGCAAATAACGACCCAACTGCCCAACTCAATACGAGAAACACGAACCTCATCATAAACCTCAGAAAACCATTCGCATTATCTGAATATGGCTGTGGTGGAACGCAGCACTGCCACTCAGATGACTTCAAGAACACGACAACAACTGGCAACTATGGACGTCATGACATAGAGTACATGATGTGGCTGCATGAAGGACATATTGCAGCAATAAGGAACTTCCCACAACTCCTGTTCACTGGTCAATGGCAGTTATTTGACATAGCAGTTTCAAATAGAAATGAAGGCTATACAGAATGTCTAGATGGCACAACAACTTCAATAAATGATGAGTTGAGAAGATTGAACAACAAGGGACTAGTTGAACGTGACCATGTCACGAAGAAAGATCCATTCTACCTCTACAAAGCTGAGTGGAACACAACAGACAAGTTTGTCCATATCTGCTGCAAAGACTACACGAAGACTGTTGACAGAGTCCTCAAATGCTACACTAATGATGGAAACAGCCTATCACTGTATGAAGGAAGCAACTAGACACCAATTGATACTGTACAAGTTGTTGATCACATTGCTGAATTCAGCTCAATGAACTTCACTACAGGCATCACATATAAGGTGTCTGGCAGCACGACATTTGACACTGTTACATTCTAACAATAAGTTCAATAAAACAAAAAGACTGGAACTTCATGTCCCAGTCTTCTTATTTTTTGAAAAATAATATATTTCATTAATTTGGCTTATATGTTGTTTCAAAATCAATGATTGAAATACCATATATGTCTTTTTTGTCGCTTGGCACCTGCATAAAATATCCATTATTCTTGACTGTGATAACATCGCCACCCCAATTTGGCGGAGCAAACTTCACACCTTTATCACAGTAATCTGCAATAGGTGCATACATACGGCCTTCACCGCCTTCCGACTTGCTCTTTGGCTTATACACATCACCAGCTTTTATAGTCTCTATTTCTTTACCATCTTTAGTCAAATAGTCTTTCTTTATGACTTTCTCACGTACAAGCCAGAAATTCTTCTCATTTTTTTCATTGCATACTAGCCATTCGTCTGGCTTAGGCTTTTTCTTGAGTTCTTCTGTACCATCTGATGCTACAGTCGTAATAGTTTCACTAGCATCTGGTTTCCGCAATATCTTTATCGGCGAAGTCTTGTAGATCTCCTTCCACTTGACATTCTTGTCTTTGCACCATTGAACTATGTCATCAATCTCCTCAAACTCACCACCCTCGCCCTCGTTTATCTTGGCTAAAAACCCTGCATGTTTCTGCATGATAACGCCAATAAGGTTATTGATGACGTAGAATTCGCAATCATCCGGACCGCCGCACTGCTTGAAAAGCTTCATTATAGCGTCTTTGTCATCTTCGATATTAATGTAACTGTGATCATCTCCGACTGTGTCAACGCCATAAAGCCTAACAGCTATGCAGTCCATTTCGGTTGACACGTCCCAAGGGTAGCCGCCGTTCTCGACGTCGGCATTTGTGAACCAGCAGACATAATCAGCAGACGCCTTATCCATCTTCAAAGCGACTTCGGCAAGAGGGTGCTTCTTCGCGAACTCAGCATCAGCTTTTTCCTAAGCTGCCTTCTCAAGCTCAGCTTGCTTCGCGAGGAACTTCTTGGTCTTAAACAGCTTTCCGAAGAAGTCAGCGATCTTGCTTTCATTCAACTAGCTTTCATTAAGCTTTCTATAATTGCCTGTATAAAGCTGC
>Ga0256407_10007777_pt1 | contig 15962 bp, 15 predicted proteins | sample RumenRJG_04DNA_FD_193489 | JGI IMG/M metagenome (GOLD analysis project Ga0256407, IMG submission 193489) | Bovine rumen microbial communities from Lethbridge, Alberta, Canada - RJG_04 | ecosystem: Host-associated > Mammals > Digestive system > Stomach > Rumen | place: Canada: Alberta...
CGTTCCTTGTTTTCAATATCTGCTCTCTGACCTCGTTCAAGTCCGTATTTACTCGATACGGTACTGAAAAAATCATCTTGTAACTGCTGTAACTGCGGTCTGTTGCCGAATACTTCCTTTGCCGACAGTCTGCCGTCAGGTGTCAGGGGAACAAAATCAAGGTGTAAATGCGGTGTAGCCTCGTCAAGATGTACGGTTGCAGCAATAATATTTTCTCTGCCGTATCTCTGAGCCGCAAATTCAAAGCAGTCAAGAAAAAATTGTCGCTGTTCCTGTTCAGATATACGACTGAAAAACTCTCCGTCTGATGTAAAGAGCATTTCACACATTCGTACAGCGTCTTTTCTGATGGCTTTCTTGCCCTTGTATGCTTGTTTCAGGCGTTCATCAATGAGCTTGTTGTAGTTCATGGTACGATTGTCAATCAAGCTGTAATTCAATGAGGAACGGCTACGGTCTATATCGGGATTAGAGTTGCTGTGTTCACGTTCTCTGCGGTTGTGTAACTGTAAACCTACAACTCCGGCAGCTCCCTTGATTTTCTGTACTCGGCATATTCCAAAGCTCATGTACGGTCATCTCCTCGTCACGTAGTGGGTGCAGCGTAGCTGCACGAAAAAGACTTTGCCCCATTATAGCACAGCAGGCAAGGAAAATCAAGTGGGCAAAGTCTAACACACTATACTTATTTCGCAAAGCTCCATAAGTAAGTGTGCCAGAGCTTTCCCCTCTGGACTTCCCTTGCCATAAGAAAGAAAAAATACCAACTTCAAAATAGCTTTCATTATTATTTTCAAAAACTATAATATTGTATTTTAATTCTATAAAATAAAGCATAGAACTACCAAAATAGAAATAGCTTGTTAGTTCTATGCATCACAAAAAATGAGTATAGCAAAATTGATATAAGATTTTACTGATAACTATTACGAGTATTTTTTAAAAATGGTTTCAATATGGGTATCAGGATTTGCCCACTCTCCATTATATACATCGTATGTACAAACATAAGGTTTCGCATAAAAATTACCATTTATAGAATCTGCTCTACAGTCATGACAATTATATCTGAATTCACAATCTCTGCATTCTTCAACTTTATCTTTATTAAAATAAACAATTTCTTGGTTAAGAATATCAGATATTGCTTTCCCTCTCAAATTCTTATGTTTTCTTCGATGTTCCATAACACATGGTCTTATATCGAGATTATATTCAATATAAATTTTAATGCTAAAACATTGATGTCCATTTAGAGCTCGAACTATCCAATTTTTATCAAGCGGAACTGAAAATCGATCTTTTGTAATTAATTTGTTTCTCATCAGTTCAGGGGTAATAAGAGAAAGATTTCCTCTCCCTGCGAGTCGTACAGGATCTTTTATGGGATCAAGTTGAAAAGAACAATTGTCACATTTTCCAAGTTCAATATCTTTCATATGAACAGTAGCTATTTTATGGGTGATTTTATATTTATCAAAAAGTTCCAGCGTTTTTTTGGTTTTGTCATAAGAACCATTTACAGTAGTAACTTTATCATGCATATCAGGAAGATAGGAGTACATTGATATTCCCATTGTTACGTTGTGCGATTTTAAAAAATTACACCATTGTTCATCGATTATAGTACCATTAGTAAAGACAGCTGTTTTAGGAATTTTTTTACAGGAATATTCTATCATTTCTTTTAAATTCGGATGACAGAAAGGTTCTCCGCCTATTAAAATAACGGTTTCGATACCGTATTCCGAAAGAGCATCTATTGCATATTTGAAATCTTGCAATGTCATTTTCTCTGTACGTTTATTGGTAGATTCTTCATAGCAGTGCCTGCATTTCAGATTACAGAAAGTAATAATTTCTATCCATGCTGTTTTCAATTTGTGTGGTTTACAAAGTTCTTTAATATCTTTTTTATAAGGATTCTTCTGTTCTGTTAGTACTCCCCAATTTTTCAACTGAAGAATTGTTTTAATTTCTTCAGTTGAGAATTTCTCTATATCATTCTCAAGAAGTTGATCAATTAAAGCAGTTACAGATTTGGAAATATGATATAACTTTGAATTTCTCAAATCATAAATACAGTCTTTATGCTTGCCGGATACTATATAAGCTTCACCGTTTAAATACAATGCCATATTCATTCTCCTTATTATCAGAAACGGCATATCTACGTATGTAAAAATATGCCGTTTCCTTTTCATCTCAAAAATAAATTTGTTAGGGGTTAATCAGATTCACTCGGTCCACAATCTGTACAGCAGCCAAGCACAGCCTTACGTTCTTCAGCTTCTGTTACTGTCATTTTTTCGTCAGTCATACATTCTATTTCCAGCATTTTTTTCACCTCCTTTTAATTGATGGTTCAGTCATCCCAATCATCAATACCAAGCTCTTCATCTGTACTTCCATACTCATCCACTTCACGGTTATGCTCATACTCTTCATAGCTAATATAATGGCTTGCTTCCGAATTCTCGTAATCCTCATGCCATCTATCTTCATCATAAAAACAACACATATTTATTCCCTCCTCAATTTTTCGTTGCTTCCACCAATTTAGCAATTCCTACTGCTGTTGTTCCTATTGCTGTTACAACAGCAGCGGTAGCCTCAATAACAGAAACAGTTTCCACAACAGTCAGTCCCAAAGCAATCAATCCAAACATCTTTATTTCTCCTTTCAACTTGCCAATATTTCCATAATATCTGAAATAATCAAATTATGGTCTGCTTTATTGTCATAATTATAGAGTATCCCTCCATTACTGATATCAAAACAATAAATATAGTTTCCTTTACAGCTTTTTAATTGATTTTGCAGCAAAATATCATTTGCTAATTTTGTATTGCAGGTCACAATAGCTATACTTCTTTTTCTTCTTTTATGCAATGCTAACAGAAGAAGATTTTGTTTAGGGGCACAAGAAGTATTACTTTGCATCTTTATTTTTAAAAGATTTTTTTCTGTAAGCTCATGTACTAATTCAAGTACAGAATGTGCTTTTTGTGCTGTATCATGATTTTCCGATTTACTGAAATATTCCAATTGATTTACAACAGATTGAATTGTATAAAGACATACTCCATTTTCTGCCAACCAGTATTCGTAACGGTTGAGAAATACACGGAAACCATCACTCATAAAAGCTGTTGTATCAAAATATATCCTATGTCCTTCTGCGAAAGTTAATACATCTTCCACTTCTTCTTCTATTTCCATTGTTTCAAATACACTCATTTTAATTGCTCCTTTAATATTTTTTCGCAACAACAGAAATGTGAATGATATTCTTCTTATTTGATAAATTTATTATACAATTTTTTATAAATATTTTGGTTTCATCAATTAAAAAGTGATTGTACAGAATTGAATATTTATTATTTTGATTTTTTTTGTTGTTGCGTTGATAATATTATAAATCATAAACACTATAAGAACAAGGAAAAACGGGACCCTCTTTATAATGAACTTAAAAATCTTTTTCGGTTTTCATAATCTGCTTCAATTTGCTTAGCTCTTTGTTCATATAGTTCGGACTTATTTTTATCCCCCAATTTTTCGTATATATTGCTACACATACGATATATATAAATAATATTATCTTTTGTATATTCTTTATTAGTCTGTTGCAACAAGGCAGATTTTGATAAATTGAGAAGTGAGATATATTTTACTGCCATATCATAATCCCGATTGTCAAAATAGGTTTTTTCTATGCAGAAAAACAGTTCTTCAAAAAATTTCTTATTCATTTCAAAATGACCGGAATGGGAATTTTTTGAAAATATTTCTATTTCTCCTTCTTCATTTTCCAAATCGCTTGGTATATTTTCACCGAAATATATATGAACAAGTCCAGCTATCAAATATCCAAATACAGAAATCTGTTTACTAATACCTACCTCTGCCATAGTAATCCAGCTTGTATATTGCTTCAAAGCCAACAATAAATATTTTAATGCGTATTCTTTCTCATTTTTTACATTAAGTTCATGATATTCTTCATAATCCCATATAAATATATGGCTCATTAAAATTAAGCAGGATATTTCAATATAACTCGGTGACTTGGAATCAAAAAAGGTTATTTTATCAAAAACCGGTTTCATGCAGAAAAATGCTTGTTCAATCTCACCAAGATTTACCAAAATATATCCCAAATTTATCAGTTCAACGGCAACTCTTGTATTGAAATTTGTAAAAGTATCTCTAAGTCTGCAAGCCATATTTGCATATTCCATTGCTGATTTTATATATTCATCTGTATTTAAATATTCAGCAACTCTTACACAGTAACGCAAACCGTCAAATATGGGAAATAAATTATCTTCAACCGCAGAATATAAAATTTTGCAGTCTTCTTCTGCTGTTTCAGTAAAAATATTGATATCTATGTTACCGTTAAAATATAATTTGTTCTTTTCACAGATCAAAATACATCGATATTTTTGAATTATATATTTTTCTTCTTTGCAAATTTCCTTTGCTGTCATCAATTTTTCACAAGCCTCTATTCCCATTCCGATCATATCGCAATCCAAACAATATCCTAAAGATAATATAAGCAGAATGATAATATCTCTGTTTTGAGAAACATCAATATTTTTTTGTTTTATAACTTTTATCATGTTTCTGGCAACTATCACAGAAAAAACTGTCTGAAAGTATGCTTCATTTTCGGGGTCTCTCCAATGGTAAGAATCACTCATTCTATCATAAGTTTTTTCGATGATTGGATAGCAATACTTCATATATTTATCTGCCCCAAATTCGTCTATACAAATTTCAGCAACCAAAGGGTGCATACTTATGTAACTGGAACCATTTCTTTTTTCACACTTCAGCCAGCTTTTCATTATCAAAGGCTGACAGGGAGATGTACTGAATTTGCCCTTTTTTAAGCCAATCAATTTGATAAATTCATCTTCTTTCATGCCGTCAACCGGCAGCAACGATGCATTTATCATAACTGTAAGCTCATTTTCACTTTTTTTAATTGATGACATATCAAAAATAGTTTTAATATGTCTGTAAACTGCCATTTCATTATCATCTTCATTCAGTTCATCGGAAGATAAGCCATTTTCATCAAGCAGACTAATATAATCATGATAAAATTCCCTGTCAAGTTCCTTTATTTGACACGCCAATATGTATATAGTCATAATATGATACTGTATATTCTCCATAAAACTTTCTGCCCATTGATAGTATTCGCTTTTAAACGCTTCTCCTGTAATATCAAAAAACATTTTTGCAATATCATTCCGTAAAGTGTGGAGCTGTTCAGCATTTTGAAATGCAATATAATTTGAAAGATTTAATTTTGACTCTTGATTCTCTCTTGTTGTAAAAATAAAATTCAAATGCCTGTTATCAATCATAACCAATTCAGTCAAAATTTCTATATCTTTCTCACCGAAAGTATAATTGTCAATTATTATGAGAGTATCAACAGATATTTCACTTAATATTTTTTTTACATCCTCATATTGATTTTTTACAAATTCTGCAGAGTCTGAACTTATTTTTATGCTTTCAATAGTTTTCTCTAAAGACTCAAAATAACCAACTTTTTGCATAACCGCATATTGTTTGCTATATTTTTCTGCAAACTGCAAAGCAAGCTCCGATTTCCCCATTCCACCCATACCATAAAGGAAAACTGCTTTTTTACCATTCAGAAAGAACTGCTTTATTTGTTCCGCCTCAGCCGTCCTTTTAACAGCAATATCGCTATTTGTTTCAGGTCTCAGTTCATAAGAATTGATATAATCTTTTTTTTCGGATACCTCTACAGATTTTTTCAGCCTTTCAGACAGCTCTTCTGCCGTAAATCTGCCGTCAATGTAAGATATAAGAGTGTGATGAAAAATATCGTTGATTATTTCTTTTAACTCAGGACTTAATTTATCCTTGCAGCGAGAATAATCGTATGGAAAATATGCCCATGTTTCTTTATCTTCAGGGTATCTATTGAAAATACGTCTGAATAACATGATCCCTATGGCATAAATATCTGTTCTATTCTTGTCTATTCTTTCGGGGAACTTTCTCACTTCAGGAGCTGCATAATGTGGACTGTAACTAACGAAACCGCTTTGAATTTCATCTGTTTTAAAAACAGAATCAAAATCAAATAAACTTATTCTCTGTCCGTCCCAGAACACATTAGAGGGCTTAATATCGAGATGCAAGTAACCTTTTTTATGATATAACTGCAATATTTCCGAAAGCTGCCAGCATACTTCCAAAAATTCAGGAAAGGCAATCTCATAACTGAGCGTACTCCCTATTCTCCATTCCATCGCACAGTAATAAGGAAATTCGATATTATCCGTAAAATAACAAAAAGATGTAGTAAGGTTGGTCTGTGTATCATCGTGCATTTTACTTTGTAATTCTAGTGCATCACTTAAACGTTTCTGATAAAAATTAAAAACTTGATTGTCTTTAACCTGTATGATATTGTTATCATCTCTGCCAACATCAACCAATTTGAGTGGATATAATTCTTTTAAAATCACTTTTTGCTGGTTTTTTTCATCGATTGCAGTATAAACTATACTGCTCGTTCCTCGTCCTATTTCTTTCTGAATTGAAAAACAGTGATCAGAAACTATTACTTTATCACCCTGTTTCAAAGCTTTTCTGTTATCCATATCAATCCCACCTTTGCAATACAGCCCTGTCCATAAGAACAGGGCTGATATAATATTTTATAATCCCAACAAGGACAAAAGTTTTTGCGTCTCATTCTGGTACTCGTTTTCTTCTGTTTGAGTTTCTATTCTCTTTTTCGGAAACCATTCCTGTAATTGCCCGTTATCCAAAATATGGTAGACATGAACGTCATATCCAGAGTATGATGTCAATTGATTTTGCAGGGCAATATCTTCTGCAAGATTTTCACTATTGGTAATAAAATGGATAGGATATTTTGCACGGCAACGAATCACCATGCCCACATACTGCATTTCCGATTCAAGCGTTTCAAGTTCATTACCGAAAAACTTCAAAAGACCTTTATTTTTCATAATACTGATAATATCAAGCATTTTCTGAACTTTTGCTGTTTCCGTTCCACCATTTTCTGCGGCAGCTTTCAACTCTTTCTTAACGGAGTTATGCATATATAAACATTTACTTTTTTCCAGCATATTCTGAAGATTGTTTTTCAAATACACACCAAAACCGTCACTCATAAAAGCTGTACGGTCAATATAGAAATTTTCAGCAGTTATCATATTATCTTCTCCTTTTCCTGATTACACAATTGTTATGATATGACCTTTATTATTTAATGTGTAAACATTAACATCATTTCCGGTAAATGAACTCATTCGGTTCATAAGGATAATATCTCCCATTAAATTTTTATCCTGTGTGATCAAAGCGATATGCTCATTACAGCGATTTTTTATCATATAGGAGAGCATCTGATTATCAAAAAAGTATTCATTTACTTCTCCTGTAAAATTTATCATACCATAATGTTTCATCTTTGTCAGTAACTGAACTCTTTGATACGCTGTTTCTCTGATTTCCGAATTTTTATCAGAATTTGATTTCATAGCCAAAAGTTCGTTGATCACAGAACAATGGACACTAATATGGTATTTTTTATAGCAGTCATATTTTACATAGCTTCTCATTAAATCAATAAATGACGGTTGCATAATTGTACAGGTATCAACCATTGTCACATCATTCTGTACAAGGATTTCTGAAATGTCATGACTTGGCATATTATCTGCCTCCTTTGTTTCCATGATACCATATTTTATAAATACTGTCACGGAAAAATGGGACCCTTCATATTTTAATTAAGAAGTTGAGCCAATATATCTTCATCACCAAGTAATTTCCAAGCTGCCGAAATCAGCAGTGCACTATCAAATTCGTCCAAAATATCCAATGTAGGAAGGTTGAGTGAATTAAGTTCATTATCTAACCTTGTACAAAAATCACAGAAGCACATTTTTTTATCTTTATCGAAGTACATAGAGAATTGATTATTGTAATATAAAACGCAAAAAATTTTTCTTAGAGATAAAATATTTTTTCCCTTTCCTGAAGATTTAATAATAGCATCTTTTGTTGGAAGTTTTATATTTTCTGGAATATTTGCTTCATAATCACCAAAATTAACGATTTTCTTTTTTATAGTTTCGGCATTTATAGTCAATGTATCACTTAATTCAACAAGCTGGACGATAAAATCTTTTTCATTTTCTATGTCGATAATACTGCCCAAAATCGTTTTTGTTCCTTCCTCTGTCTGACGGAATTTGGATTTCTGCTTAATTTTACTTTTTTCTTTTAAATATGACAGATACATATTTACCCCATCTGCATAAGATTTTCCATGCTTCTTGCAGTAGGTCAGACAAAATTCTTTGGGAGTACGTAAGAAAGGCTTTATATGAAAAATACGTTTAAAGAGCCTCTGGTGCTGCTCGTATTCCAATGAATAAGCAAAAGAAATTTTATAAATTAAAATACGTCCGTCTATACTCGGTTTTTTCCCCTTATAAAGCCACCCTTTAATTGTATTTTCGTTTAACTCTGACCATAAATTTCTGATACCTGCATTAATTGGCGTATCTGCATTTTTTTTCTGTTCATTCATATATCTGTTTACATTATTAACTGAAAAATCAGGTATCATTCCTTTCAGGCGATTGTTAATATCTTTATTATTTTCGCTGATTATTTCTTCATATAATTCCTGCGGACTTTTCTCTCCTTTTTCCAAATCCTCAAAAAACATATTCGAAAAATCACGCCAATCTGTGGGATAGTCGTATTCATACCCAAAAATATTACTATACCTTGCTATAGTATAAGGACCTATATTTTCTGACATTTTTTACACTCTTCTTTACTTTTTTATTTATAATAAATCAACTAATTATATTATAAAATTATTAAAAATTGATGTCAATATAAACAAAAAAATTATTCGTTGTATTCTTCTAAAATTATGCTATAATGAATATAGAAATCTTTAGAGTGGAGGAATTGCTATGGGAATTTATTTGAATCCGAGCAACAATAGTTTTCGTGAAGCTATCAACTCCGAAATCTATGTAGACAAGTCAGGACTTATATCATTTACAAATACAAAAATAAAAACTTCTCAAAAACATATTTGTGTCAGTCGTCCGAGAAGATTTGGAAAATCTATGAATCTTGCCATGCTTGCAGCTTATTACAGTAAAGGTTGCAGGAGCAGAAAGATATTCAATAATTTCTCCATTTCAAACGATAAAACATATTTAAAGCACTTAAATAAATACAATGTCATTTATATCAATATGCAGGATTTCTTGAGTGGAAGCAAAAATATTGATGATATGCTTATGCTGCTCAAGACATTCATTTTGAAAGATTTTAAAAAGGTTTATCCAAACATAGATTGGAATACAAATATCAATCTTTCTTTTAGTTTCAATGAATTTTTTGAAGAATCAAAAAAATCATTTGTTATTTTGATAGATGAATGGGACTGTGTTATGCGTGAGCACATTAATGATAAAGATTCACTAAAAATCTATCTTGATTTTCTTCGTAATTGGTTAAAAGACAAAGATTATGTGGCTTTGGCTTATATGACAGGCATTTTGCCAATCAAAAAATATGGAACACACTCTGCTTTGAATATGTTTGATGAATATTCCATGCTTGAATCTGATGGACTTGAAAAATATATAGGATTTACAAATGATGAAGTTTTAGAGCTTTGCGAAAAATATGGTGTTGATTTTGGGCAAATGAAAGCATGGTATGATGGTTATAACCTAAATGGTACAGAATTGTACTGTCCTCGTTCTGTCATAAAAGCTGTTTCTTCAAAAAAATTTGGAGGGTACTGGACAGAAACCGAAACTTACGAAGCATTGGCAAAATATATTGCCATGAATTTCGACGGCTTGCATAATACAATAGAAAAATTGCTTGCTGATCAGTCACAATCGGTAACTACCCGAACTTTTACCAATGATATGATAACATTTGCAAATAAAGATGATATTTTGACATTATTAATTCATCTTGGCTATCTTGGATATAATTCAGATAATCAAACTGTTTATATTCCCAATAAAGAAATTTCAGATGAATTTATTGTCAGCATGAAAGCAACGGGACTTTGGAAAGAAACGATTGAAACTGTTACAAAATCAAGACAATTACTTAGCGATACTTTGCATGGTAAGGCAGATGTTGTCGCACAGGCAATAGAAAAAATTCATGATAGTAATTCAAGCACCATCAACTACAATAATGAACAGTCCTTGAGATTCATTATTCTGATAGCCTATTACTATGCCAAAGAGAAATATGAGATAATTCAGGAGCTGCCTACAGGAAAAGGATTTGCAGATATAGTTTTTATTCCTAAACATCATGTTGACTTAGTTGCATATCCTCCAATGGTAATTGAATTAAAGTGGAATGATACTGCTCAAACAGCTATTCAGCAAATCAAGGACAGAAACTATCCCGAAAAGCTGAAAAATTTTGAGAAAATATTGCTTGTAGGTATTAGTTATAACAAAAAAGTAAAAGATGATAATAAAAAACATCAATGCATTATTGAAGAATATCCAATCGTCTAATTTAATATACAATCAACCATATGAAATTTTTATTATTCATATAAGTTTTAATACTATCTCAAATATATTTATTTTGATACTGAATATAATGCCGTAGAACACAAATATAAGCGTTCTGCGGTATTATTTTGCTTTTTGGTTGTTTGAATGCGATATACAGCATTGTAGTTGCTCTATAGATGATTTTACGGAGTATATTGAACTGATATCATAAATTATCCGTTCAGTAATTATACACACGTTTCGTGGGTTACGCATTTTATATTGTGGTTACGCATTTTGAAAAAAAATGCGTAACCTGCTTAAAGCCGCTTGTAGACTGGGTTTATAGGGTTTCGGGTTACGCATAGCAAAATAAAATGCGTAACCGCAAAAAGCCGCTTGTAGACTGGGTTTTCTGGCTTTCGGTTACGCATTTACGCATTTTTCCTATATACATATATTTTTTATTATTATTTTTTGCACTATATGTGTTATTTTTGCCACGCAAAATCAAAAAACTGCATTGTTCTATATAGAAACGAAAAATGCGTAACCAAAGTGCTATAAAGCCGCTTGTAGACTGGGTTTCAGCGGTTACGCATTTTATTTTGTTATGCGTAACCGATATGGCTAAAAACCGCTTGTAGACTGGGTTTATACGGGTTACGCATTTTTTTTCAAAATGCGTAACTATGCGTAACCTTTTGCGTAACCGGCAACTTTTTTATTTGAATTTTCCATATTTTCAGTGTATATAACACTATTTTCATATTTTTAATACACAAAAAGTGTACAAAACGTAAATTATATAGACAAAAATACACAATTTGTGTTAATTTTTAGGTATTTAATTCAACAATATGTGTTAAAAATGCTGTGAAATATCGAAAATAAATACACAAGCAGTGTGAAAATATGATTTTTATATCTCAAATTGCACTTTATGTGTGTATCTTTATAGAATTTTATAAGAAAAATGCGTAACTTTTAACTTTATAATTATTTTCGGTTACGCATTTTGAAATTCAAATTTGAATTTTGAAAAAGTCACGCAAAAATGCGTAACCTGCTTAAAATCGCTTGTAGACTATGTTTTTTTGACTGTTGGCTACGCATTTTTAAATCGAAATTTAAATTTTGAAAAAGTTACGCAAAAATGCGTAACCTTTGGCTTTATGATTGCTTCCGGTTACGCATTTTGAAATTCAAATTTGAATTTTGAAAAGGTTACGCAAAAATGCGTAACCTTTGGAATTTATATTTTGCCTTTGTCGCATTCGTAAATCTTTTTCGGCAAGATTCTTAATTTTCTGGTTTGTCCGTTTGCCTTGATAATTTCCTGTTTCACGCCTAAACGGTCAAGTGCCTTGCCTATCTGAATTACAGTGTATGCTCTTAACTCCTGTTGCCACTCAATCTTGAAGTCAGTTACCGTCATGAGCTGATATGTAATATCGTAATATGTGGTGCCCATATTTGAAAGAATATCCTCAATTTCATTCTGTGCTTTTAACGGTTTTTCAAAGTTTCTGTTCAGACTGTTCAGTGTTTGTAATTCATCAGCCGTCAGTCTGAATGCCTGTAAACCCTGTTTTTTGACAATTTCATGAATTTGCAGCCATAACTGGATTTCATCAAACTGCTGAAGTCTGGCAAGTTCAAACCTTTTCGGGCAGTCAACACACCAGAATCGCCTGTTGCCGCTTTCGTCTATCAGAAAATCTCTTGAATTAACGGTTGCAATAAAGGTTGTTCTTCTGGTGATTTTTTCGTAACTTCTTCCATAGGGCACCCTAACGGTATCATAATCGAGTGTCAGAAATGCTTTCAATGCGGAAATATCGGCTTTAAACGTGCTTTCAAGTTCTCCGAGTTCGGCTATAAAGCACGATATAGCTGTAATAATTGTGTCCTTGTTGCGTGGATCAACGGATATGCCTGTCTTGCAAATCTTTTAAGATATGCCTAATTTTCGGGCAAGCGTTGTTTTGCCGATTGCCTGACCGCCGACAAGCGTTAAAGTTCCCTCTGCCGCAAACGGCTCTTTGTCGTTGTTGTAGAGAGTGACACTGATAGCCTGCATGAGCCATTTACGGATCAGTAGCTGTTGAAATGCGTCTGTTATGTGCATGATGTCATAAAGCTCTGTCAGGCGGTCTTTACCGTCCCATATTTTGCCTTTTAATATCTCTGCAACGGGATTATAGCCGTTTTTCTTTGCGATAATGGGCAAATAAGCGGTTATTGCGTTCATGCTTGAGGGGATTTCGGCTTTTTTAAGTTCGGAGTACAGAATTCCGCCTAAATGTCCGCTGTTGCCCTCAAAATTGTATTCTTCGGGTAAGCCTTGTACTTCCATTTCGTGTGTGATGATGTTCTCACGAATGGAAATTCCATGCTGTTGCAGATAATTTTCCAATATTTCTATTGTGAAAGGGGGCTTTTTTTTCTTTTCCTCTTTATCGGAAATTTGATTAACTGTTTCTTCTATCGTTAATAAGCCTTGTTCTGTCGCAAAATAATCAAGAAATTTATCTGTTTCAGTCAGAGTGTAACTCGGTGCAGCGTTTGACTTCTTCGCCAATGCGTTCAACTTCTTTCTTATTTGTCTTGAAAATATCCTGCCATTGCTTTTCATCTGCCTGTATCATGCAGTCATAAAGGTACTCTGTAAAGCCTATTTCCTGACAGGATTTTATGAAAAGTGGGTGTAATTCGTCATTGATGTCCTTTGGGGCGAAGTCTATATGAAATTGTTCAAGTAATTTAATATATGCGATAACATTTTTTATCGCTGTATCTTTCCATTCGTCCCATTTTGCAGACAAGACCTTTCTTTGACCTCGTGCCGCCTGATCTTGTCTTTCCTGTTTGGTCGGCTTATGCGGTGCAAGATTCAATCCCAGTGAAAAATCTGCATTGAGCTGCCTGACCGCATCCAATGATGTTGATAAATGCAATAAATTTTGTGTTAAGTTTATCACATCACCGGATATGTTACAGCCGAAACAGTGAAACATCTGTTTTTTCCTGCTGATACTGAATGACGGTGTTTTTTCGGTATGGAACGGACAACAGCATTTATTTGGTTTATTCAATTCAATTCCGTAATACTCTGCAACCTCTACAATATCAAGCCTGTTTTTTGTTTCTTCAAAAATGTCCATGTTTTTTCTTCCGAGTAGTTGATTTTTTTCTTTGGCTATGATAGAATAAAGACAATAAAAATCTATAACAGTACATTATATGCCAATTTTATGTACTATCGATGTGTTTTCTTTATTCTATCTTGCCGCCCGACTGATGCCAACAGTAGGGTGCTTTTTTTGCCTTTTTTTCATTGTTTCATAAAAATTTATGTCATTTTATAAGTTGTTGACTTCATTTTTCAATATCAAATATCGTTACAATGAATTACACAGCTTATTTCTTGACAAGCACTATTTTTTATCCCTCCTATCCGCAATTTTACTTGACAAACACCTATTTTATTATATCATGAAAATAAATGTTTCTATTTTAATTATACATTGATAACTATAAATCGTCAAGTTTATGATTGTTACTATTCTATTTTTTGGTAACAAATTTTGTCTTGAATGATAAAAGTAAATTTGTTATAATAGATGCCTAAAGTTTTTCCCTCAAATCTATCCATTTTGGAATGTAAATACAAATAATAAAAGTTTGTGATTTGCTTGTAATTATTTTCAAATCTATCCATCTTGGAACAAAAATAGGTGGTTGGCTTTTCAAGTCAATCACTTATTTTTGTGTGTCATTTTCCGAATATCTTACGGAAAAATCCTTTCTTCACATTTTCGGACGGATCGGGATTTTCAGGTTGTTCATTCTGCTGTCCGGATTGTAGTAATAACTGTTTCTTGTCGGCAGCAGCGAGAGCCTGTGCAGCCTGCAAAGCCTGAGTTAAATTATTACTTTGTTCCATGAGCATGGCGATTTGTTTGTCTTTCTCGGCAAGCTGACGGTCTTTTTCTAATAACTGTTTGTCTTTTTCCTCTATTTGCTTGTCTTTTGCTGTCAACTGTGCAGAAAATAAATCTGTCAACCTGTCAACTTGGCTGGTTGTCAAGTTGTCATGTGTCAACTTATCTGTCAACTGTTCGGTTGACAGGTTTACAGTTCCTTTGGGAGTGTTATTAGCGGAAAATGCTGATTTTATCGGTGTTTTATTGTCTTGTGAACCTGTCAACTCATCTGACAACCTGTCAACTTGATTGGTTGTCAAGTTGTCATGTGTCAACTTATCTGTCAACTGCTTGGTTGACAGGTTGACAGTTCCTTTGGGAGTGTCGTTGTTATCCGCAAACATGGATTTTATAATTTTTTCTCCCTCAGCGGTGTAATATTTTACCTTATCAACAGTAAAGCTGTGAGCTTTCAGACTATCGGAAACGGCTGAATTGAGCTTGAATTTCTTATATATGGCTTGTCTGGTTACTCCGATTTCATCGGCGATCTGTCTGATCGTCTTTCCATTGGGCATTTTGAACACTCTTTTCGTGATATTTTTATCTTCTCAATCTTGGGGCATTGCGTGGAGCTTGGCTGTCACCCTGAATACGTTTCTTTATATCTGCAACGGCAGCCGCTAAATATGGTTCTTCCGATTTCGGTGTTTGTATAATATAACTGTTGTCCTCATCTTCTTTTTTAGCTTGAAATGATACTTTATGTTCCTTTGCTTTCTCGAAAAGTTCTTTGAATACTCTTGTACTGACCTGCATATAGCCATATCTCTCATCTTCATTTTGTTTCAATTCGTCAAGTGCTTTTTGATATTCCTCCAAATCCCTTTGTAAAGCTGCTTTTTGTTGCTCATATTCAGCTATTTGCTTTTGCAGTTCTGATATTTGGGCTTTCATGGAAGATACTTTTTTCTCTGATTGCTGAGATTGTTCTTCATTTTTCTTTTGCTGATTTGCATATTCTTCTTTCAGATGATCTAATCTTATTTTATAGAAAATTACACTTGCAAGTTTGTCAGCAACCTCCGATTGAGCATCGGCTATTATTTTGTTGGCATTATTGATGATTTCATCAGCTTTTTCTACTCGTGCGGCTGTTGCCTTTAAATTCAAATAATCTTCGTATGTAATGCCTTTCAATGCTCCTGTGATACTTTTCTTGCCATTGATACGGTTCACTTCTTCGGCTTTCAGGACTTTTCCTTTCAGGTCTTGAAGATGTTGCTCTGCTGCTCTCTGCTCCTGTTCAACCTCCTGTATTCTCTGGTTGGCTGATTGAATGACCTGCTCTGCCCGTTGGGTGCGTTCTTTTGCGATTTTCTCTTTATAGTCGGCTGTTTCGAGGTGTTTTCGGGGACGTTCCTT
>Ga0256407_10007778_pt1 | contig 15958 bp, 11 predicted proteins | sample RumenRJG_04DNA_FD_193489 | JGI IMG/M metagenome (GOLD analysis project Ga0256407, IMG submission 193489) | Bovine rumen microbial communities from Lethbridge, Alberta, Canada - RJG_04 | ecosystem: Host-associated > Mammals > Digestive system > Stomach > Rumen | place: Canada: Alberta...
TAAATAGTGCAATAAGTAATGAAATAACAATTGAAAAGAATGCAACTAAGACATTTTTTGTCGTTTTCTTACGATTATCACCATACGCAAAATTTAAAAATCTGAAACGTCATATTTTGTTAATGTTCGACAAAAATGGATGTTTATTTGTGTTCTTATTATTCATGATTATTTACCTCCTTTTCCAGATTTCATAGCAGTTTTAGATTGTTTAGATATTTTCTTATCAATAACACTTGTACTATGAGATAAGTACTTAGCAATTGTTGCTCGATTAGTTTTATATGCCGGACTATCATAAACAATCTTACCACTATCAATAACTGCAATTCTTGTAGAGATTGATAAGATTTCATCAAGTTCATATGAAATTAATAAAACTGCTGTGCCGTTTTTAGCATCTTGAATAATTCTTTGGTGAATATAGTTTATTGCGCCTAAGTCTAAACCTCTAGTTGGTTGCACAAAGATTGCAAAGTTATGAGGTCTAGATAATTCACGACCAATAACTAACTTTTGTTGATTACCACCTGAAAGTGAACGTGCTTTTGCTTTACCGTCGTTAGCTCCACGAACATCTCATTCGCTAATGATTGATTTAGCATATGTTGTAATTTGCTTTCTATTTAAAAAACCAAATACAGTAAATGGGTATTTATCAATTTGTGGTAAAACAGCATTGATAGATACTGATTCATCAAGCACTAAACCATATTTCAAACGGTCTTCTGGAACATGGCATAAACCATTGTCATATAATGTTTTAACTTTTGAATCAATAACATTAATTTTTGTTTTTGACTTAACATTGTAAATAGTTACTGAACCAGTTACACGATTCTTTAACAAACCACCTAAAATTAAAGCTAATTCAGTTTGACCATTACCTTCAATACCAGCTAATCCTAAAATTTCACCTTCGTGAATTTTTAAGTCAAAATTTTTAAGAGCTAGAACTTTTGGTTGAGCTAATTTGTAAGCATTTAAATTTTTAATATCACAAATTACTGGACGTTTATCATAACTTGAGTCTTTAACATTGTTTTTAGTTAGAACAAGTTTATAACCAACCATTTCATTAGCCATATCTTGTTCAGTTACTTTTTTAACATCTACAGTTTTAACTAATCGTCCTTTACGAATGATAGACGCACGATCAGCAACAGCTTTAACCTCATTAAGCTTGTGTGTAATTAAAATGATTGTTTTGCCTTGCTTTTTAAATTCAAGAACCATTTTTAAGAAACCTTTAATTTCTTCATCTGATAACACTGCTGTTGGTTCATCAAAAATCAAAATATCTGCATCACGATATAACAACTTAAGAATTTCTGTTCTTTGTTGTTCACCAACTGATGCATTTACTGATAGAGTATCAAGATTAACTGGTAAATTATATTCAGCAGATAATTTTTCAATTTTTTTGCGAGCAGATTTACGGTCTAAAAAACCATTTTTCGTCATTTCAGCACCAAGAATGATATTGTCTAATAATGTGTAAACATTAACTAACTTAAAGTGTTGGTGCACCATTCCTAGTCCATTTCTTCTAGCATCACTAGCACTAGACAATATTTGTTCTTTACCATTGATAATTACTTTTCCAGAATCATATGGTAAAGTTCCAAATAAAATTGACATGATAGTTGTTTTACCAGCTCCATTTTCACCAACTAAAGCATGAATTTCATTTTTCTCTACTTTCAATGTTAAGTTGTCATTTGCTATTAACTGACCATTGTTAAAAGTCTTAGTGATGTTTAACATTTCAACAGCATATTTTGAAGTGTTAGCGTCATATAAACTTGGAAGTTTTTTTTGTTTTAATTCTAATTCTTTTTTCATGATAAAACCCTTAACTATACATGAAATATTTATTTTCATCCAACATATCAAATGGATTTTTTACATGTGCATCCCCACCATATGGATCAGGAAATTCATATGTGGTGTTGTATAAAAATTCAATTATTTTGTTGTAGTCTTCAAATTGATCTTCAGGAGAAAGAATTTTCATCGCTGCCCTAAGTGAATTTCATCCGGTTCCACCAAATGGATCATCAGGTTGATATTTAGTGTCATCACCTTTGGAAATCATAACTCCACCATTAGAAACGTTTCCAACTGATAAATATCCAGCATTACCAACAAATGAATGCGAAACTTTTGCAGAATGTGATGCTAATGGAATACCATCATAATCTAATCAATGAATTTCATTTTGGTCATAATAATAACCTCTAATACCTTTGGCTTGAGCTTGAAGGATTAATGAAGCAAGTTGAGCTAAGTTTTTTTGTGCGGAGAATTGAATAATCTTGTCACCATAGTTAAGTGGTGAAAGACTAGTATATTGTGCAAGTTGTCCATTCTCTTGATCAGTATCAACACCAATAACAACAGTTGGAGAGTGTTCACAACGTACTTCATTAACTGCATCGATAGTTTGCGGACCAGCTACTGGTAAAATAGCATCAGCACCTTGAGTTAACAATTGTTGTACTAAAAGTCTTGCATCTCCAGTATTAAATGAATTTGTGTAGAAAGAAGTAGACTTACCAGCAGAAATTAAATCAACTGTTCGTTTGTCTTTAGTTACTTGGTCTCAATCATTGTACCCTATGTACTTAGGCAAAATAAAATTATTAAAGAAATAAATACCTCATTCAAAACCACCCATAAATGAAGTAACAGTAGGAATTGGTAGTCCTCCAAAAGTACCAACGGCTAATTTACCATTATTTACTTTTGAATACACATCATCATATCTTGATTGTAGGTATTGACAAATTGCTATACCACATAAGAAAGCGGCTTGGTCAGATCTAAAGGATGTTGTTGAAATATGTTCTTCACTAAAATTTGAATCTAACATTAAATAACTTACTTTTTCAAAAGTATCATGATATTGAGCAATAAATTGTGCAACTGGCGTTTCATGTAAAAATCCACCTAAAATTATGCTACCTTTTCCTAAAGAAGAATGTTTAATTGAATTAACTGCAGATGTATAAGAGTTGATGAATCCTTTATTATCATCTGAAGTTGGTTTAATAGATTTAGCTGAATATACACCATCAGAATACGAATTAGATGGTTCACTCAATTGTGTCATTTTAATTCGCATATCATCGCCTGGTTGTCAAGTATCTGCACCTAATGTTGTGTCATTTTGGTGAACTCAATTAGTAAGCCCAAGATACGAACTTTCATTGAATGACTTATCCATAGTAACGTGAGCATTACTATCAATAATCAATTGAGCATATCCAAATAATTGTGAACTTTGAATATTATTAATTGAAGCCATTGGATCAGTTGTATCAATTTTAGCGTTGCTATAAATTGAAGAAATTTTACTTATTGGTTCATTTTCTGGTGCTGACTGTCATGCCGATTCATCTTGCAAAGAAGAATAATCAGCAGCTGAATTAGGATTAACTGTTCTACCCGTATACACATATGGCTTCATCTTAATGTAACCAAGATTTTGACTTAATCCAGCCGTCAAACCAAAAACCAAGCCACTTGTTCCAGCAATAATAGCAATACCCGCAGCTACTTTAATCAATGCTTTGCAAGCACTAGGTAGTGATTTCTTTTGTGTTTTTGCTTTCTTTGTCATCGAGATCCTTTCTGAAATAAAATAAAAAATGACGTCATTATAAACGCTTATTCGCAATAGCAAGATAATTGTTTACAATTAACATCATACTTTTGTCCATTTGGTTTATTATATATATAGTATTTATAAAATTAATATTTTTAGAATGCATTATTAGTACATAAAGTAGTTTATTGTCATCAGTGTATAATAAAAACAATATGGCAAAGAAGTATTTTATAACAACTCCTATTTATTATGCATCAGGAAAACCACATATTGGTCACGCATTTACCACTATTTTGGCTGATACTTTTGCATCTTATAAACGTCTTTTAGGTTATGATGCCATTCTATTATCAGGAATGGATGAACATGGACAAAAAATCGCTGATAAAGCAGCAAGTGTTGGTAAAAAACCACAAGATTTTGTTGATGACATTAATGTAGATTTTCATAACCTATGAAAACTATTAAATATCAATTTTAGTGTATTTATTCGTACATCTAGTCCAGAACACTGCCTGGCGGTACAAAAAGTTTTTTCAAAACTTTATGAAGATAAACAAATCTATCTAGACAATTGAAGAGGTTTATATTGTGTACAATGCGAGGAAAATTATACACAAAGTGCAGCAGTCAAACATGAAGATGGACAATTATATTGTAAAGTAGGTCATAAATTAGTAGAAAAGTTAGAATCTTCTTATTTTTTAAAAATTTCTAAATTTCAAGATTGATTAATTGATTTTTACAAAAAGTATCCTAATTTCATTACTCCAACTGAGAGAGTAACTGAAATTATGAAAAATTTCATTTTACCTGGACTTGAAGATTTATCAATTACTCGTACTACTTTTGATTGGGGTGTAAAAACAATTGAGGATAAAGATCATATCCTTTATGTTTGAATTGATGCTCTAATGTCATATTTAACAGGTTTAGGTTATTTACAAAAAAATGATGGACTTTACCAAAAATACTGAAATAGTGATGATTCAGAAAAAATTCATATTGTTGGTAAAGAAATCACTAGATTTCATGGAATTTACTGACCGGTGCTTTTAAAATGTTTAGATTTAAAATTACCATCTAGAATTATCTCTCATGGATGAATCATTACTAAAGAAGGAAAGATGTCAAAATCTTTAGGCAATGTTGTTGATCCAGTTGAATATATCAATAAATACGGAAGCGATGCTTTAAGATACTATTTAATGAAAAACATCACTGTTAATAGTGATGGAGTATTCTCAAATGATATGTTCATCAATACTTATAATTCTGATTTAGCTAACAATTATGGTAACTTGATTTCTAGATCTTTAGGAATGATTAATAAATACACAAATGGAATAATTCCAGAGATTAATAATAGTGCTTTAGACAGTATTGATAAAGCACTTATTAATAAGGTAAAAGAAATGTTGCCTTTAGTTGAAAAATATGTTGACTGTTTTGAATTCAATAATTTAGTTAATGAGTTAATGAATTTATGTTCAATGACTAACAAATACATTGAGGACACAAAACCTTGAACATTAAAAGAAGAAAATAAAAAACCTAAATTATTTAATTTCTTAAACATCATTGCAAATGTTTCAAGAAACTTAACATTCTATCTTTCACCAATTCTTAAAAATGGTTGTGAATTAGCAAAAGAACAATATAAATTTTCTGTCGAAAATTTAAATATTAAAACTTTAACTAATTTCGAAGCCTTAAATAATTGTCAAGTTGGTGCATGCAAACCTATTTTTGCAAGAATAAAATAATAATAAACTGCATATCAGTATTAATAATTTTGCTTTTGTAAAGCAAATTTTATTTTCATAATCACTAACATTTTTATGTTGAATTTAATTGGGTTCAACACTTAAATAACAAAAAAGCATTTATAAATATAAAATAATCTTACTATGTATTCCATTAATTTAAAAAACAAATTTGATATCACATTAAAAGCTATTTCTTCAGCTGATAAAGCTGCTAAATCTGCAAAAAATTTAAGTTGTGTTAACGAAAAAAATAACATTTACTTTGTAATCAACAAAAAAGAGTTTAATTTACCTGATTTTAACTATGCTGTCCGAAACTTTTTTGCTACACATATAAAGAACGTAAACATCGATGTAAACTCATTTTTAGCACTAATTGATTCAAAATATCATCAAGCAGTTATAACATGATTTTTAACAAATCATGAACTTCTAAATTTCTTACCATTTAACTTAAAATCTGATAAGAAACCTAAGATTACTAACAACTTCATCGTTGATAAAAAATATCAAAATTTGGTAGACAATTCAAAATTAATGGTTGATGCTTTTAACTTTTCAAGAGAATTGCAATTAATGCCAAGTAATTATTTAAATCCTAATTCATTTGCTCAGAAAATTAAAAAATTATTTGAACCATACAAAAACATTTTAGAAATCAAAATCTTAAATAAACAAGATTTAGCTAAGAAAAAAATGAATTTAATTCTATCAGTTGGTAACGCTTCAAATGAAGCTAATTCACCTAAATTAATTTCAATTAAGTTTAAAAATACTAAACCAACATTTGCTGTAGTTGGTAAAGGAATCACATTTGATACTGGCGGAATCAACTTAAAACCTGGAGTACATATGACAGGTATGCAATATGACATGTCAGGAGCTGCAATCGCTGCTGGAATCATGTATGCATTTTGCTTGAACAAAATTAAACCTAACTTTGCAGTTGTAATGCCTTTAGCTGTTAATGATATTGGTTCTAACTGTACAAAAGTAGGTGATGTAATCACCTCTTACTCTAAAAAAACGGTAGAAATAACTAACACTGACGCTGAAGGAAGATTGATTTTAGCTGATGCAATGACTTATGCAATTAAAGATTTAGGTGCTAAATCAATTGCTACTATTGCTACATTAACAGGAGCAATCATTATTGCTTTGGGTGATGTCTATACTGGATATTGATCAAGCAACATTAAAAATGCTGCTTTATTCGTTAAAGCAGCAAACAATGCTGGTGAATATGTTTGAAACATGCCATTTAATAATGAATTTTCAAAACCATTGAAAAAATCATTGCTTGCTGATTTAATCAATTGTGTTGAAAAAGGAAATGCTTCTTCTATCTCAGCAGCTTGTTTCTTAAAAGAGTTTGCTGATGGTGTGGATTTCATCCACCTAGATATTGCTGGAAGTAGTGAAACTAAAGCAAGAGGATTTTCTCGTCCATTACCAGTAATGCTAAATACATTATTTGAGTTTGTTAAGGAAAACTTCCATGGCAAAAAATAAAGATTTAGACTTAAATCAAACTAATAGAAACCCTAACTCTCCAGTTTCTGAGGAACAATTAAAGAAAATAAAAACAAAACGAATAGCAATAGTTACCCTATTATCTATTTTGGCCGCTGCAAGCATAGTGGCAATGATTTTGGTTTTTGTTTTTATAAAAAAATAGCGATTTTATAACACATATAATTATTGATAAATCTTTTGTGTTTATAGTTCATTAATGATTGAATAGAAAAACAATTGTTTGTTTAAATCTATACTGCTTAAATTAATGCAGTTAAAATTATTTTGTTATATTTACTTGACTTTTGAACATATATATTTCTTATATACATTATTTAGGATGATTGTTTAAATGAAAAATCAAAATTATTTTTGATATACTTGTCATGCTATGTTTTATATATAATTTATATATAGAAAGAGAATTGATATGGCTATTAAAAAATCTAAGACAAATAAAACTAAAAAAGTTGCTAAGGTTGAAGCTAAACCTGCTAAAACTGAAAAAACTACAGTTGTTCAAAATAAACCTGCTAAGAAAAAACGCGCTACTATAAAAGAAGAAATTAAAGACTACTTAGCTGAAAGAAATAACAAAGTGTTCATTGGTAACTGAAAAATGAACATGAAGTTTGATGATATAAAATCTTACTTTGATCACTTTAATACATTACTTAAGAAAGACAAAATCTTAAGTCAAATGAATAACCTTATTGGTATTGCGCCAACTGCAATCGGTTTATTACCTGTAGCTGGAATGGTAAAAAATGGTGTAATGCCTGTTGCACAATTTGTTCACCATGCCAAACAAGGTTCTTACACAGGTTGTATCTCTTATGATCAAGTTCATGAATATAACATTAACTACGCTATCGTTGGTCACTCTGAAACAAGAAAAATGTTTAAACTAACTGAAAATGATATTAACTTAGTAGTTAAAACATTGTTAGAAAATGATATGCATCCTATTCTTTGCATCGGTGATACACTTGAAGAATATGAATCTAAAGAAACTGAAAAATCAATTACAAGACAGTTATTAAATGATTTAAAAGGTATTCATCCTGAACTTGTTAAAAATGTAATTATTGCTTATGAACCAATTTGAGCAATTGGTAGAAAAGCCGCAACAGTTGAGCAAATTCAAAGAATGATAACATTTATTCGTACAACAATTGAAGAAATGTTTGATAGCAAAACTGCGAAGGAAACTCACGTTCTATATGGTGGAAGTGTTAAAGTAGAAAACGCTATGGACATTTTAAAAGTTAAAGGATTAGACGGCTTCATAATTGGTGGAGACAGTCTAAACCCTGAATCATTCTATGAGATAATTATTTCTTCTCAAGAATACGCTCGTGTTAATAGCATTATCAATGCTAAGAAAATTGCTAAAGCAAACAAAAAAATCGAGTAAGAAAAACTTAAAAATAGTAATTAACTTTTAAAAATTCTCTATTCAAAAATATCACTATCAAAGTGATATTTTTTATTTATTAGATTATTTTGTTAAATGATTACATATAATTATTTAAATGCTTTTATTTTAAGGAGCAGTTATTTTATGGCTTTACAACAAAAAATAATGAATGATTCCAACACATTTGATGTAATTATTATTGGTGCTGGTCCAAGTTCTTTTAGTGCTTCTATTTATCTAGCAAATGCAGGATATAAAGTAGCTTATATTGAAAAAAATGTACCAGGTGGTAGATTAGTTAATATTCCTCTAATTGTTAATTACCCTGGTTTTAAACAAATATCTGGTGCTGATTTAGCATTAAATATGTATGAACAAGCTGAAGCAAGTGGTGTTATTGCTATTTTTGGCGAAGTTACTCAAATCGGTCAATATAAAAACTATCATGTAGTTTATACTTCAGATGGAGCTACAAGATATACAAAAGCATTAGTCTTAGCTACTGGTATGCTTGAAAATAAATTAATGGCAAAAAACGCTGAAGAATATGAACACAAAGGTGTAAGTTACTGTGCTATTTGTGATGGTGTTTTTGCTAAAGACAAAGATGTAATTGTAATTGGTGGAGGAGATAGCGCATTATCAAATGCACTATATCTATCAAAAATTTGCAAACAAGTTTATGTTGTTGTGCGAAGAAATCAATTCAGAGCAAAATATGTTCAACAAGAACAATTATCACAAGTAGAAAACATTCAAGTTATTTTTAATTCTAATGTCGTAACTGTTTTAGGTGATGGTAATAAAGTTACCGGTGTAGAAATAAAAAACAATCAAACAAATGAAGTAAAACAAATCAATTGTGATTACATTTTTAATTACACTGGATCTAAACCTTCAAATCAATATATAACAGACAAAAGTATTTTAGATGAGAATAACAAAATTATTCACAATGAAAAAATGGAAACTACTATTCCTGGACTTTATGCTATTGGTGATGCAACAAACAACCAATATCAGCAAATTACTATCGCTGTAGCTAATGGTACTGTAGCTGCACTTAATATTATTAATTATTTAAATAACTGAAAATAAAAATGTCTACATTTAGTGAGTCAATAAAACAAGAGATTTGTAATCAAAAATATGACAATGAAACCATCAAGAAACTATTGTCATCATTTTTAACTAACAAAATGAAAATATCATTATCATCGTCAAAAATCGAATATTATGTCGAGTCGAATTTTTCTTTTGTTATCCGTTTCATCACTGAGTGTTTAGATAAAGTTATTAAAACAAAGAGATTTTTAAGCTATAGTGAAATTAATAAATTTAACAAAAACAGAATTTATCGTCTAACTATTGAACAAGAAAATTTTGAAGGTCTTATTAATGAATTAAAAGTTCTTGAAGATAAAGAATTAAATTTCTGCAAAAACGAGCAATTAAAAAGTGCTTACCTAGTTGGTGCATTTTTAAGTGGCGGTAGCATTAGTGATATCTCAAAACCTTTTTATCATTTAGAAATCAGAAGCACAAATCCAAAATATTTGCGCTTTATCCAGCAAATTTTAATTAGTTGAAATCTTTCTCCAACAATTTTAAAACGCAAATATAACAATGTGGTTTACATAAAGCGTTCTACTGAAATATCTGATTTCTTAAAACATATTGGAGCTATTGATAGCATGTCAACATTAGAAGACACTATCATCTCAAGAGATTTTAATAATCAAGTTCATAGATTAAATAATCTTGACTTCTCTAATATTTCTAAATCTACTAATGCTAGTGATAAGCAAATCGAAATGATTAAAAAAATTCTTCCTACAAAATATTACAAAGATGAAAAGGATAAATTTAAAAATTATTGTCAATTACGTTTAGAAAATCCAACTGCTAGTATTGCTGAACTTACTATTTTATTCCAACAAAGATTTAATACCAAAATTACTAGGTCTGGTATTAACCATTACATTATTAAGCTTAGAAGATATTATCATAAGTTAAACAAATAACTTTTGATTTTTACTTTTTGCCTCTTCTAGACTTAGCTCTTTTACTTTTTGGTTTTGGGTGAGAGTTTTTTACTTGGATTTTACCTTTAGAACTATGGATAACTAGTTCAGATTTATGTTTTCTTGAAATAGCTCTTGCTTTTTTAATAGCAGTAGATTTTTTTCTAGTATGAAAAGTACGACGTCCTGATTTATTAATTTTAACGTCCCATCCACCTTCTTTTTTGTTAGGAACTACATGGTGTTCTTTACGGTTCGTTTTTGACTTTTTACCTTTACTTATTTTTCTTTTCTTTGTCATGTATTTTATTATAGCATATATCTATTAATATAAAGATTAAATATAAGATAAATATCATTTCTTAAACCAAGAAATGTATTGAGAATTGACAAAATCAACAACTAGTTATGCAGCAATATTATTTTCAGGTGTAAAACTATTAATGTTTTTTGCACCAAATAACTGATTAATTTTATTGATTACATCAATAATAGAAAAATCAAATTCTATATCTATAGTTGGATATTTATCGGCCAAATTAGATAAAAGTGAAATAATCTTTCAAAAGACTCGTTATTTTTTTGATAAATCATTTAAACGTTTTAAAGACTCATTATTTTCCATATCAGGTATTATATATTTGCTAACACATAATTTAAAACATTTGTAACAATATATTGTTACAAATAATAAATAAATTTAGTTAATTTTTTAAATTGAAATAAAGTCTATAATTTTGCTAAATTTAACAAATTTTTTTAAATCCAGTTGAAATTTTAGGTGTTTTTAAAAATATTTAAAAATTTTTGTAAAAACTTTCTTCAAAACTTGATTATTTTTATATAGTAAAAACACCATTATTATGAATGACAAATTTCGTGAATTTTTTATCCGCTCTAAAATCTTAACAGGTGAAGAGTTTGACCAAATTATTAATTATGCAAGTTTTGTTTTTAACAAAAACAAAACAACTAACAATTCAAGAATTATAATAATTTTGAAAAAAATCTTACCATTAGAGCTATTTAAAAAGGTTTTAAATGGGATAAAATTATGTAAAAATTCTTTTGAATTTGAAATTCATAATAAAATTGCAGATTTCACTAGCGAAAATGTAAAAGAATACTTTAAGTATTTTGTTGAATCACTTACATTAAGCGAAATTATAGTTAAAAATTTATTAGATTTCGTTGATGTGAAAATTAACGATGCAAATATAACTATTTCATATTTTCATAATTTTGAAGAAGAAACTCTAAAAGATTTAAATCAAATACTACTTAGTAAATACCAATTTGCTGGATTTGATATTAAAAAAATAGAGTTTATCTTTAGCAAAGATAAACAGGATCTTGAACTTTATAGAAAACAAAAAATTGATGAAATTAACAATTCAATCAAAGAAATTAGGCTAATAAACGAAAGTGAAGCTAGAGTTTTATCAGACAATAAAATAATGTCTAAAAACTACACAAGTATAGCAGAACTTACTCCAGATGTTAAATATGCAACACTTCAATGCAAAATCTTTAAAACAGAAATAAATAAAACAAAAAATGGAAAACTTATTTACTTATTTTGAGTAACTGACTACACTTCTGCCTTTAAAATAAAAGCATTTTCAACAGATTTGAATTCAACACCATACAACTATTCAAAACATAATTTGCCTTCAACATATCTTAATAAATTTGGTGTAAATGATTGGGTTCTTGTTGAATGTTCATTCAACATTGATAAATATAGTTCTAATGAATTTATAGGCACAATAAGAAAAATTGTTAAAACTAAAATTCCGAAAAAATTTGTCAGAGAAGACAAAGCTGAATCTAAAAGAATTGAATTACTGGCACATACAAAGATGTCAGCCTTTGATGGTATTGCTTCAGTTTCGGAAATTATAGAACGTAGTAAAGACTTTGGTTGAAATGCTATCAGTATTGTTGATCGTTTCAACGTTCAATCATTTCCTGACGCCTATAACATTGGTAAAAAACTTGGACAAAAAATAATATATGGAACCGAAATCAATGTTTTAAAAGATACTCCAGTTTACGTATTAAATCCAAGAGATGAAGATTTATTTAAATCTGAAATGATTGTATTTGATATTGAAACATCAGGTCTAAATAATGAATTTTGTGATTTGATCGAATTTGGTGCTGTTAAGATTAAAAATTTAAGAATTGTTGACCGTATTGATTTTTTTATTAAACCTTCAAAACCTATTTCTTCATATATCTCTAGAAAAACACATATTACTAATGAAACTCTACAAAAAGAAGGAATTGATTTAGTTGAAGCTTTAAAGAAAATTAAAGAATGAATTGGTGATAAAACTTTAATAGCACACAACGGTATTAATTTTGACTATCGTTTTTTGAACAAAAAGTTAGAGCAAAATAAATTACCATTAATTAAAAATCCAATTATTGATACTATGCAGTTATCAAGATATTTGAACAAGAACTCTGTTCAACACAATCTTGGTGCAATTTCACATCTTTATAAACTTGAATATAATGATGAAATTGCTCACCGTGCTGATTTTGATGCTGAAGTTTTAACAAAAGTTTGAAATCACATGCTTAACCAGCTAAAGGTTCAAAAAGTATTTAATGTTAAAGAACTAAATAATCTCGTTAATGAAAATTATTGAAATCGTCAGTTTGCTGAAAACTTCCTAGATATCTATTGCAGAAATAATCAATCATTTAAAAAATTATATAAGTTAATTTCTGATTCTAACACTACACACCTTTATAACTATCCTAGAGTTTTTTATAAAGAACTAAATGACCTTCGTAATGATTTTATCATTACAAACGCACCAACAGAAAGTGCATTATTTGATGCAGCAATTAATGGAACAAGCGAAGAATTAGACAATGAAATTAAATATTTAGACTATGTATTTATTGCAAGTCCTAATAACTTGTTACATAGAATAAATGATCACGATTTAACTTTAGAACAAATTCAACAAATCATTCAAAAGATTATCAATGCTGCAGCTAAATTGAATCGCAAAGTAATTGCTGTAAGTGATGCATACTATCTTGACGAAGTTGATCAAATAGGAAGAAGGGTATATATTAATTCAAAACTTTTAGGTGGTAAAGCTCATCGTTTATATCGTTATGGTGAAGATAATAGTGTTGTTCCTGACACCCATTTAAGAACAACCGATGAAATGCTAAAAGAATTTGCGTTCTTAAAAGATAAAGAACTGATTAAAAAAATTGTTGTTGATAACACTATTGAATTTAACCGTCAAATTGAAAATAATTTAGAACCAATTAAGTTGAAATTATATCCTCCAAAAATTGAAAACGTTGAGGATAAATTAAAAAAGTTTGCTATTGATAAACTTCATGAAATATATGGTGAAAATCCACATGAAATCATTCAAAAACGAACTGATAAGGAATTAAATTCTATTATTTCTAATAATTTCTCAATTATTTACTGAATTGCTCACTTACTAGTTGAGAAATCATTGAGTGATGGTTATGTTGTTGGTTCAAGAGGATCGGTAGGTTCATCTTTTGTTGCTTACTTATTAAACATTACTGAAGTTAATCCATTGCCAGCACATTATCGTTGTCCTAAATGTCACTATACTGATTTTAATGTTGATAAACCAAATGGTTTTGATTTACCAATTAAGAAATGTCCTAATTGTGGATGTGAACTTATAGGCGATGGTCACAACATTCCATTTGAAACTTTCTTAGGTTTCCGTGGTGAAAAAACACCTGATATTGATTTAAACTTCTCTGGTTTGTATCAATCGAGAGCCCATGAGTTTACTCGTCAACTATTTGGTGGACAACATACTTTTAGAGCTGGAACAATTGCCACAGTTGCTGAAAAAACAGCATATGGTTATGTTAAAGCATTTTTTGAAAAAACACAACCTGATGCGATTATCAACCCTGCTTATATTGATTGAATTGTAACTAAATGTGTGGACGTTAAACGAACTACAGGACAACACCCCGGTGGAATTATTGTTGTTCCAAAAGATATGAGCGTATTTGATTTCACACCATATCAATTTTCAGCAGATGATAAATCATCAACATGATATACATCACATTTCACATTTGATAGCTTACATGATAATTTATTAAAACTTGATATTCTTGGTCATGATGATCCAACTAAGTTAAAAATCTTAGAAAAAATGACAGGAATTAATCCAAGATCTATACCTTTTCATGATGAAAAAGTTATCTCAATGTTTAGTACTAACAAAGAGTTAGGAATTACACCTGAACAAATTTTTGGTGAAACAACTGGTGCACTTGGTTTACCAGAATTTGGTACAAATTTCGTACGTGAAATTTTAAAAGAAACACAGCCAAAATCATTTGATGATTTAATTTCTATCTCTGGATTAAGTCATGGTACTGATGTATGAAGAAATAATGCTCAAGAATTAATTAATAATATGCATTTAAAACTATCAGAAGTTGTAACTTGTCGTGATAGTATTATGAGCAATTTAATTAAGTTAGGTGTACCACAAGAAACTGCATTCAGTGTTATGGAAACTGTGCGTAAAGGTAAAGGTATCAAGGAAAAAGACATGCAAATAATTAATAATCATAAAGTACCAAAATGGTATATTGATTCTTGCTTAAAAATTGCTTATCTTTTCCCAAAAGCGCATGCTGCTGCATATGTTATTTCTGCATGAAGGGTTGCTTGATTTAAAATGTATTACCCTGTTGCATTCTATGCAAGTTATTACAGTATTAAACCCGAATATTTTGATTTAGAAGCTGCATTAAAAGGACCAGAATTTGTTTATGAAAAATGATTAGATATTCGTAAACGTTTAAATAACAAACTAACAAAAAGTGAAGTAAAGCCTAAAGAAGAAGAGGCTATTCCAATATATGAAGTTATGTTAGAAATGTTTGCTAGAGGTATTAAATTTAAAAATGTTAGTCTTACTAAATCTCATGCAACACATTTCCAAATTGAGGATAATTATATTATTCCTCCATTTAATGTAATTCCAGGATTAGGTAATGCTACTGCGGAAACAATTATTAAAGCACGTGAACAAAAACCATTTAATTCAAAAGAAGATTTAATGAATCGAACTTCAATTACTAACACAGTATTCGAAACAATGAATGATTTAGGTATTACAGCAGATTTGTGTGATACAGACCAAATTAATTTATTTGAAATGTAATTTATGTTGAATATTGTTTTATTTGAACCTGAAATTCCTGAAAATACTGGTAACATCGCTCGAACTTGTGTAGCTTTTAATATTAGACTACATTTGATTCGTCCTTATGGTTTTTTTCTAACTGATAAAAATCTTAAAAGAAGTTCCGTAACTTATTGAGATAAATTAGATTTACATGAATATGATTGCTATCAAGATTTTATTGATCAAAATCATATAGACAAAAAAACTCCAATATATTACATAACAAGATATGGCAAACATACATCTGATAAAATAAAATATGATCCAAAGCAAGAAATATATTTAGTTTTTGGTAAAGAATCAACAGGAATTGATAAATCAATTCTTAAAGCTAATTTGTCAAAAACAATTCGTATTCCTACAACCGATAAAGTTAGAGC
>Ga0256407_10007779_pt1 | contig 15955 bp, 8 predicted proteins | sample RumenRJG_04DNA_FD_193489 | JGI IMG/M metagenome (GOLD analysis project Ga0256407, IMG submission 193489) | Bovine rumen microbial communities from Lethbridge, Alberta, Canada - RJG_04 | ecosystem: Host-associated > Mammals > Digestive system > Stomach > Rumen | place: Canada: Alberta | collected...
TCCTCCCCGAGAATTTGAAAAAATTTGACCATCTCGTAAAAAGTAACCGTGGTATCATTCTTGTTACGGGTGCTACCGGTTCCGGTAAATCAACCACTCTTTATACGGCTCTGCATGAGGTAATGTCGGAAGACATCAACATCATCACCGTTGAGGACCCTGTCGAAATGATTTGTCCCGGCATAACTCAGGTTCAGACCAATGAAAAAGCAGGTCTTACCTTTGCGGCAGCCCTCCGAAGCATTCTTCGTCAGGACCCGGACATTATCATGCTCGGTGAGATTCGTGACGGTGAAACAGCAGGTATCGCTGTTCAGGCGGCTATCACAGGTCACTTGGTTCTCTCTACACTCCATACCTATGATGCTCCCAGCTCCGTTGCACGTCTTGTCGATATGGGTATTGAGCCTTACATGGTATCTTCTGCTTTGCTCGGTATCATCGCACAGAAGCTCGCCCGTCGTCTTTGTACGGAATGTAAGGAGGCTTATGAACCCGACCAAAATGAGCGTATTTCTCTGAATATACCCGAAACCGAAAAGATAACCCTTTACAGAAAATGCGGCTGCGACCGCTGCAACAGAAAAGGTTACAGAGGACGTATCGCTGTGCATGAAGTAATGATGCTTACTACTACCCTCAAAAGAGCCATCACGGAAAATAAGAGTACAGATGAACTCCGTGACCTTGCCATTGCAGAGGGTATGATACCTATGAAAGAAAATGTAAGGCGTGACGTTTTGGCAGGTCTTACTTCTTACGAGGAATTTATTGATATGACGATTTCAAACGACTAATGAATTTATAATTCATAATTCATAATTCATAATTTCATGGTTAGTTTTTGGCTGAATATTTTTATTCTCTGAATCAAATTTTGAATATTATAAAAATCATTATGCATTATGCATTATGCATTATGCATTATAAAAAAGGGGTAGATTTTAGTATGGATTTTTACAGTCTTGTAAAAGAAGCTGTCGGCAAGGGTGCTTCCGATATTCATATCGCATCGGGCAACCACCCTGCATATCGTCTTCACGGCAATGTTATATTTACAAATGACCCGGCTTTGAATGAAGCTGAAGTTACTGCTATTATCAAGGCAGTCCTCAACCAGTCACGTTTTGAAACTTTCTTACAGACAGGTGAAGCCGATGCCGCTGTTGAAATAGGTGAGTGCGGACGTTTCAGAGCGAATGCGTTCAGACAGCGTAACGGTACGGCTTTGGTACTTCGTATTATCAACAGCGTTGTTCCCGAGCTTTCCACCCTCAGCCTCCCTGCATCAATCAAGAAAACGCTTGACCTTAATTCGGGTCTTGTGCTTGTATGCGGTCCTACCGGCTCCGGTAAATCGACTACTCTTGCGGCTCTTATCAATGAACTTAACAAGTATAAGCAAAAGCATATCGTTACTATCGAGGACCCTGTTGAATTTTTGCATACTCCCAAACGCTGCATTATCAATCAAAGAGAAATCGGTCTTGACAGCCGTTCCTATCCTATGGCACTTCGTGCTGCCATGCGTGAGGATCCCGATATTATACTTGTCGGAGAAATGCGTGACCGTGAATCTATTCAGATAGCCCTTACCGCTACCGAAACAGGTCACTTGGTTTTCTCTACCGTACATACAGAGGGTGCCGCAAAAACGATCGACCGTCTTGTTGATATATTCCCGCCCGACCAGCAGCAGCAAATCAGAGTTCAGCTTTCCACTTCTCTTAAAGCTGTTATCTCGCAAAGACTTCTTCCCCGTGCAGGCGGCGGACGTATTGCAGCCTTTGAAATCATGTTCTGTACGACCGCTATCAGCAACCTGATACGTGAAAATAAAGTTGCCAATATCCAGCAGTCTATTCAGCTCGGTCAGCAGTACGGCATGATTACCATGAGCAAGAGTATAGATAACCTCCTTGCACAAGGTCTTATCACGGAGCAGATCGCAAGAGCTTGGAACTTCGATATAGGCGATACCGATGCAAGAAGATAAAAAAGGGAGGGAACGTAATTGAAGTATAAATATACTGCGATGAACAGTAAGAACCAGAAAAAAGAGGGTACAGTCGATGCTTCTTCACAGACCGAAGCGATTGCTACTCTGCGTTCAAAGGGACTTATTGTTCAGGACATCGTTGAAACGGGTGAGGCTACCGAAAGTATCTGGGATATGGATATAGGCGGTGACATCCATACAAGAAAAATAAAACCCAAAAAACTCCTTATGTTCTTTAACCAGATGGGCATGATGATGAAAGCAGGTATTAACCTCTCCATGTCAATGGACATCATGATACAAACCGAGAAAGACAGCGGAATGAAGAAAATTCTTCAGGAAATCAATGAAAACCTTTACAGCGGTTTTACTCTCTCCCAGGCAATGAGAAACTTTGCAGGTTTTCCGGGTGTTTATCTCAGTATTATCGAAGCCGGTGAGGCTAACGGACGTATCGACTCCGCTTTTGAGCAAAGTGCGTTGATTTGTAAAAAAAGTATGGCTCTTGCAAGTAAAATCAAGAGTGCCATGATGTATCCGATATTCCTTATCGTTCTCGTAATCGGTGTTATTATCATCTTTACCGTATTCGTTATTCCGAACTTTGCAGGAGTTTATGACGGCTTCGGTGCGGAACTTCCCGCAATTACCCAAATGCTGCTTGACTTCTCGAACTTCCTTATTAACTACTGGTTCATAACCGTGGTGGTAATAGGTGCTATTGTATTCGGATTTATTATGCTCAAAAAGAACAATGCTCAGTTTGCCATGCTGGTGGCAGAGTATCTTCTGAAAATACCGCTCGTCGGACCGATTATCCGTCAGAGTGCTTTGGCACGTTTCTGCCGTCTGATGTCAACCCTTACAGATGCAGGTATCCCTATTCACAGAGCAATGGCTCTCGCAAGAGATGCAGTACCTAATATATATGTAAGAGAAAAAGTTCAGGCAGTGCTTGATGACGTTCAAATCGGTGTTACTATCAACGAGGCTATGGCAAAACATGCCGTATTTGATTCAATTCTTGTTTCTATGATTCGTGTCGGTGAGGAATCGGGTATGCTTGGCGATTCTCTTATGAAAATGGCTGACCTCTTTGAAACTCAGACAGACGAATCTACTCAGAAGCTTACAGACTCTATGACTCCTATCATGACAGTTGTGATAGGCGGTGTCGTAGGCGTTCTCGTAGTCGGTATGTATATGCCTATGTTCAGTATGTACAGTATCATCAAATAATATTTCTGCGACTATTTCAGAAAAGGGCAGATCTCCGTTTTTTCGGGGCTGCCCTTTTTATAAAGTAAAGCATATTTTATCGGATTAAATATTTTGTTAAAAAATTTACAATTTTTTAACAAATAATTTGTAGGAAATGTTAGTGAAAAATGACTTGAATAGAATTTTATTTATAGTATAATGTAATTATGTATAATTATTTCTTGCACCATTAAAAAGGGGGAATTTTTTATGAACAGTAATCTGCGGCAAAAGATACCAAAGTATAAATCAAGGGCAGGTATGTCGTTGACGGAGCTTATCGTCGGTGTTACGATAATAGCGTTGGTGCTTGGGTCGGCTGCGGGGGCAATCGTCACCGGCTATAAGACTACCATTGACAATGCCGAGCGTAACAGGGTGGCTGCCATGAGTGCCTCCATGAACGAGGTCATAATGAAAGCGGTCAAAAACTGTGCATTTTCAAACAAGCACGAGGCAAGCAAGCATTTTTTGAAATCGGATATATTTCCGGCCGATACTTCCACCGAAAGTCCAAGTCCCGTGCCGATGGTGACAGATGACAACCTTGCTGCCGAGCCTGTACATCAAGCTGCATTGTCGCTTTTTTCAAAGACATATATGTCCACTATGGAACATGAAGAAGATATGTATGTATATCAGAATGCCGACGTGCAGGTAACGTATGTCGCAAATGAGGTCAATTATGCTTCTGTTTCATTTCCCGATGCGGACTATGAGGTACAGTATTGTTTGATTCTTGACTCTACCCGCCATATCCAGACAACGAAAGATGTGCCTATCAACGGGATAGAAATAAGAACGGTTGTCTATACATCATCTCAGATTCCGGAAGAAGTGGTTTCTTTCGTGCCGTACAAAACGCAAAAGAGAGTAAAGTGAGGGGGAACGATATGAAAAAGTTTAGATCGAAAAAAGGTATGACATTGGTTGAGCTTGTTGTTACTATCGCTATTCTTGGTATCGTTTCGGGATTTTCTCTTACAATAGTGGTTACCGCAATGAATAACTACTCCGAAGCGGCTATCGTGCAGGGTGACCAGGATACCGCCCTTATGATTGAAGAATTTATTGTAAGACAGGCGAGAGTGGCAAGCAAAATACAGTTTGTTGAAAATGACGACCTTGTGGATAACGGCACGGGAAGCATAGAACCTAAAAACAACAAACAGGGCTATTATATAGCCAAAGTCGGAACAAATGTTGAAACGTTTGTCTATGCGATAGAGGACGCAGCAACAGGTGAATATAATTTTGAGGGTTCCGATCCCCAAAAATATACCACCTTTTCGTATGAACACGTCAGTGAGATAACCATATCCGTCGAAAGACAAAAAAGCGTTGCAGCCGATACACAGAAAAAATGTTCTTTTTATCTGAATTATTATATCAAAATGATCAGCGGATATGTACTCAGAGGTCAGGTAGTGATGAATAATGCGGATATGGCAGCTATGGACAAACTTCCCGGTACTGCCGACAAGGGAGTTACAGGAGAATTTGTCGATCCCCTTAAAGAATTTACTATCTTAAAGGTGATAGACAATGAAACTACATATTCCGTTTCCCCTGCCGGAAATTGTGCCATCATGTTCAAATGATTTGTGGAAAGGAGAGTATTAACATTTATGTCAAGAAAGTTTGCAAGGAACAGTAAAAAGGGACTGACTTTGCCTATGGCGATTGTGATAAGTATCGTACTTGTCATCATTGCCGCAGGACTGATATTCATTGCTTTGTCAAGTATCTCGACAACAGATGTTTCCGTGTCGGGCAGACAGGCATTTATCAATGTCAGAAGTGCTCTTGAATATGCCGAGTCGTATTATCGTACTCAGGTCAGCAACTATGCAAAAATAGGTACTGAGCAAAAAGATACGACTACCGGTCAGAAATGGCGTGAAGAATATATCATAGCCGAAGAAACAGAAGTGCCGGTTACGGCTACGCAAAATCATGTCAGTGTGAAATATACCGTGCAGAATGACGAGCCGAATACAAATGTTACAAAGACTTATGTTACGGCAAGGTATTTTCCTGCAAAGGGCAAAGTTCCTCCTCAGCTTAAACTGACAGGCTACTCCCATTATTCCGACTCCTTCGGAAATAACGGTAAGTCCGTCAGTATGTCCGTCATGTTTACGGTAGGTTCTTCCGCCTATAAGAGAGTTACCGTAATCAATACATTTAAAGACCCTAATACACAATCTACGGGTGATGTTATTACACTTCATATGAAAACGCCCTCGGATTTGCCGTGGAGTGCAATATGCTATTATGTATGGACATATAATGATGTGGCAAATGCTTATCATGATGGTAAAGGAAAAAATATCAAGTACAGCTACTATTATAAAAACGGCAATAAGATAACACCCGATGTGGATAAAATGAATATCAATGAAAAAACCGATTCGGTCAAGCCGAACAGTTACTGGGAAACCAATGAAAGTGCACCAATATACGGTCCTACAGGTATGATGGTTACTCAGGGCAACGGTTGGGCTGTCGGTGACTATCAGATAAATTCAAAGCGTGTAAACTATTTTAACGTAATTTTTGCGAACCGTAATACCCTCCTTAACAAGAATGGTATTTTCGATTCACAGATGAATGAGATTTTCCATCTTTGGTATCTTAACGAAAATGACAAAAATATTTATTTTGAATTTTTCAATAAAAAGAAATATGACTCAAATGCCAACCTGTATTACTACACCAGATACCGTACAGGCGGTAACTGGACAAACAGCGGTGCATTGAGTGTTGCCAACAGTGATGCAAAGGACAGCTGGAATGGTCTTGACGGACTTGATGATTCTATCCTTGTGTATCTCAGAAATCAGAAAACTACCGTGCATTTCAGGTCATACAATGATGGCAATACGGTGGATGCACCCACAAGCACGCCGCCTGTTATAGAATCTGTTGAAATGTCTGACGGCAGTGCTTTTACAGGTCCTACTTTCCTTACAAACGGCGGAAGAAATGAAGAATGTGCCGGTTCAAAGAAAACAACGAATATTACAATGACCTATGAAGGCTGCGGCTGGTGGGTAGCAAGTATCGAAACCAAAAAGACCTTTAATATCATTATCAAATATGATAAGGATATGACGGCTGCCGTTACCCTTAACAACGTAAGACCGCATACCGATTCATCAGCACCTGAAGCAGTTCCTGAATCATGGATAGTGCTGAAGTCGAACGGAAAGCTTGAAGCACATCAGACAGAAAAAACTGCTCTGGGTGCAATCGGTGTTGCAAGTGACTCTTATGTAACTGTCCATGCAAAGAACTATGACCCCGATATTCCCGCATCTCCCATTCTCAATTACATGAACGTCATAGCAGAGTCTTCAACAGAGCGTCAGAAACTTTATGATGCAATTCTCAGTATGGGTATGCTTGTTCCTGATGACTATTCCAACTATGAATCTCTCTTTGGCGACAAGAGAGATGCTGAAGGCAATGTGACAGAAGTCGGTCTTAAAAACAAGGCAATAGGCGTATATAATGCAGGCACGAAGTTCATGAAGAAACCTTATAAGGTTGATGATCCTATTGTCGAACCTGCCGATACTGATACAGTCGATATGGCTGCGGCTGATGAGGCATATAAGACTTATGTCAACAGAATCAATGTAAAGATTACCGAACTTACGCCGGCTTTTGCGGACGCTGAAACGATAAACAGCTTTACAGCAACTTATGAAGAAGCACAGGTTATAAATAAAAATCTCGTAGACTATGACTCGGGTTTTCATGACAACTTCACAGCCGAGTTTAAGAAAACTTTTACAGGCACAACTTATGGAGACTATGAGCAGCTTTATGCAATGGTACAGAATCAGGCAAATGTTACTGTTACAAAACCTGAGCTTTCTACTGCCAATACCAGTCTTGGAAATGCAGTGAACACAATAAAAGCACAGAAGCTTAACAGAACAAATCTTGAAAAGCTCATAAAAGAAATAGACGACAACGAAAACTACAAAGACAAAAAAATATATCAGGAATTGTATGTCGATAAGCTCGTTGACGCACTTAAAACTCCAAGAAAACTCGTTGAAAAAGATGATAAAACCAATAAGTATAAGGAAAAAACTACCGCTCTGGTTCTTTCAGAACAATATAAAGCTTTGAGTGATGCTTTTGAAGAACTGAAAAAAATGCCTGTTCAGAAAGACCCCGAAGTTGATTTTACCGAACTTGACAAGAAACTTTTTGCTGCATCGTCACTCGTTACTTCAACAAAGGACAGTGGTAAGGACTATACAGATGCAACAATGAGTGCACTCGAGCAGGTTATTGAGGAAGCCACACAGCTTAAAACTCAGGAAGGTGTGACTGCCGAAAAAGTTGCATCGGAAACCGAAAAAGTTCAGAAGTACATGAACAGACTGACTGTCTATAAGCCCAAAAATACCGTTGATAATGTAGCACAGAATTCAGTAAGAGTATGGCTCGAAAATAAAGACGGCTGTACATTTACCGTATCTGTCAAAGGTACTACGGGCGATTTTGCAAATCTTACATCGGACAGAATTAAAAATGAAACAGGTACGGGACTTTCATACGTTGATTTCGCAGAGGAAAGTGAGCTTTATTTCCGTGTGACCGCAAAAATTAAAGACGGTACCGAAGTGTCACTTGATACAGAAGTCAGCAAGGTTGGCGATAATGTAATATTTGGTCTTGACGACAAAAATGAAAGTCTTGTTGAGAAAGAGCTGGTAACAGTATTCCTCAGCCAAAAAGACGCTGACCAGAATAGTATTAAAATAACTGACTTTATTGCAACAGACGGCAAGACAACCGGCAAAGGTACAGAAACAAATTATTATTATGTCAGATTTGCCGTTGCAAAGAACAAGAGTTTCTCTGAAACACTTGCCGTTACTCAGACCGACACCGCAACCAATACCAGCAGTACCGTAGGTCTTACGGGTGAAGATATTATTACTGCTCCCGGTGAATATATCATTATATGGACAGATGACGGCGACAGCAAGAAATACAAGAGAATCAGTGTTTCTGACGTATATCCCAAGACCGTAACGGCAACCGAACCTCCCACAGAACCTGCAACCGGCGGAACAGTTGCACCTGCTGACGAGGATTATGAAATCGTTCCTGTATCAAGCGATCTCAACTGGTCATCGGTTTTTAAGGAACTGAACGTTGGTGAGAATCAGGGCTGCATACTGTTTGATACAAACGGTCACAGTGCATTCAGCAAGGGCGACAAGCCATATATTTATATGTGGAAAGGTGCCGGAAGGGAATCAAAGGACAAGGATTCGGAATATACGGCTAAGCCACAAATGACACAGTATGGAAATACTGCATACTACTACTATAAATACGACAATTCGTTTACTAATTTTATCATCTCGAATTATTCGGGCGATGACGGCGGAGACCATTATAAATTGATAGAAACAGCACTTAACGGCGGCTATAAATACCATGTATATAGAGCAGGATCATCAAGCAGTGTATGGATGGCTGACAGTGCAGGTACAGAAACCACAGTAGGCGGAAAAGATGTTATCGAAATGGTAGATACAGAAGTGCCGTCGGGACAGATCCTCATACTCTTTGATACTCAGGGACAAGTGGATCAGCCGTATATATATTATTGGGACGGCGTTAACAATAACCCATATGGTACTCTTACCGCTATGACCAAGTTCAAAGATTATAAAAACTATTATCAAATGACCATAAGTGATTCCAACATAGGTTTTATTATTGCAAAAGACTCCGCAGGCAAAAACAAAGTTGTTACCAATGACGGAATACTTCCGAAAAAGACCGGCAGCGGACGTTACAGCTACTATATAGTGAGAGCAAATACAGATAATACAAACTATAACATAACTCCTTATGAAACAGCACCGTCTGTTGTAGCTGAAGAGGACGAAGAAGTAACAGATATGACTTCAAAACTTTCTATGGCTTATGTAGGCGGCGGCAGAATCCGTATCAAGAACAAGTCCTATGTTGATACATACGGTGCGGGCAAAAAGTGGAACTCTATGGCAGGCAGTTCAAAGTACAACGCAGAGTCCACAGGTGTTGATATCAGCGGCAAGGGTGTATGCCTTATTGTCCATAACGACGGTTCATACAATCCCAAAATATATCTCTGGAAATCAGGCGGTGACAGTCTCACAACTTGGGAAAACCGTGTGAGTATGGAAAAACTTGGAGAAAGCGGCGACCAAACCTATTATTCCATTGTTTTTGACGGCTATTATAATTACTTTATTCTGACTGATGAAGGTGATACCAAAACCACCGGTAAAGACGTTGATGTTGCCTTGAACGGCAGTACGGTGTATATTGTAAGTGATTCGGGAAATATAGAACGTTCGGGCAGTGCGACATCAGTTTCGCTGCCGTCAGGCTTAGAGCTGCCGAATATGACAAACTTTACAAAACATTCCGGTACAGACAGCAGTGATGCCGAACAGAAAGTCAATAATACACTGACGGGTGGTAAGGATAAAGATACACTCGACGGCAACTGGCTGTTTGGCGGCTACGGTGATAACAATGCCTCCGACAACCGTGTAGGCGACTCGAAACTTCTCCCGTATTACGACTGGTATGAATATAAAATACCTGTTGAACAGTCAAACGTTTATACATTCGAGGTATGGGGACTTGACCCGAATGATACGAAAAAGAATAATAAAACTCCCCAAATTAAGAAAGTTTATGGCGATGTATGGGTAGATCTCTATAATGATGACGGTATTACCGCAAGCGGAACGAATCTTGATGGCGATACAGAAAATATCAAGACTTTCAGTTATACGCAGCTCAGTACATTTGACCCCGAAAAAATCATGACCGGCGAAACAATCAATGTTTACTTCAGACTGCCTGTTGACGTTACCGATCCTACTCATAAATGGCAGAATGTAAGAATTACTCAGGCTCACGGCACAGGTGCGAAGGCTTACGGCAGCGGCAAGGAATATCCGAATATTCAGCAGAATATAACAATGACTGAGTTGGCGGGCGGCAGAACTGCAGGTGCCGACGGCTACGGCAGAAATACAAATATCTATAAGTCAGGCGACATCTCAAAGAATAATCCGTTTATTGAGTTTGCAGTTGATGAAATTGTCAACGGAGTTACCACTACTCATACATACAAGGCAAAATATCAAGGCGGTCTTTCAGTACTCTTTAACCCCCTCAAAAATTCCGGTTACGGCGGCTGGGAGAAATATCAATCAGACAGTGACCGTCTTAAAGAAGTCTGCGGCAGTCTTGTCAATATGTACTATGCAAAGACTATCGTTGACCAGTATAACGCTAACGGTGAAATGGTCACCCAGTCAAGTGGTTCAGTCCATTATTCAGAGTATCTGGAAAGTCTTATATCAACAACTTACGGCAGTTATTTCCAAAAAGCAGGCGGTTCTAACGGTACTCATAAAGTTAATATTGAATCCTCTAAGATAGAGGACACCGATGAACACGCAGATCAAGCTTACAAGGATTGTGAAGATATTACCAAAATAATGGATGTCTATAATTCCCTTTACATCAGAATGGGCGAGGCAAAGGCATATATGGACAGGACACTTGGCACGGATTACCACAGCAACGCTTATCACAACAATGTTTCGGGTATTTCACAGTATCCGGAGTATGTCAACAGAGGAAATTTCAGAACGTATAATTCCGATGACGTAGGTGCTCTTGCAGGCAAGCTCAGCAAAGCAGAAGTTGCATTCGTAGAAGGTGAATGGACGGATAACGACGGCAATAAAAAGGAGGGCTTGGAAGCTGCACAGCGTGCTGTTGAGGCTCTCGACAGAACCATAGCCAATATCCGTGTAGGCGTGGAAGGAACGATTGCAGTCGTTCTCTATGACGCACAGTCGCACGTTGGAAACGGCTACAGCTATACAATATCCTATAAGGACAGTACAGGTAAGGAACATGAAAACGAACCTGTTGACCAGGTGAATATTGAGGGCTATCCCATTAAGTTCATCTACAACGAATTGACCGATACGCCTTATGAGTATATTGAAAGTGTTCAATTCAAGAATACCTATACCGATAAGGATACAGGCATTAAGCATGAAAATGTTGAGTTGGGTACTCCATGCGAAAAAATAGAAAAGAATGAAGTATATGTATTCATGGACTACGGCAAGATTGACGGTGATGACGCTTCATTCTGGAGAAAGAATGACCTTACGGACTATCGAGAAATGAACAGTGACGAGTATATTCAAGAAAAAGGCTCGGAAGATGTAGAACTTAAAATGAAACAGATTACAGGTTCTACCGAGTATGAAGCGATGACGGTTTACTTCAAGTATGACACGAGTGTTACATACTTTAAAACCGTTGACGGAACAGAGAAACAAGAGTCTTATAAAGTAAAAGCAGGTGCTTATGACTTTGAAGATGCCGATACAACCGATACGACATCTCCTGTTGTCGGAGGAGTGCTCAGACTGTTCAGTCCTCAGGCGGAAGCCTACTTCACCAATTCCGAAAATTACGGTGTTTATACATCGGGACAAGATGCGTCAACACTTGGCTGGAGAAAGGATGGCGACTTCTCGACTATCAACATGACAACGACCAACGGTGACGTAAATATGGACGCAAGCACAGGTTCATTCACCAGACTTCCCGGAATGCGTTCATACAGCTACTCCTCCAATAAGGGTATCTATTTCAGGTGGAGTTCGGAGAGTAACCTTGAAGTAGGAGGCGGTGGTGTTGAATTCCATGCTTCTGAAATCAAGTTTGGTGCTGTCGGAATTATTGATGCATCAACAGAGTATAACAGCAGCGGCAATGCTCACTTCAAATTCTATAATTACTCGGGTGAAACCAGTATGATAGTCCACTTCCTCACAGACATCACTGTTCAGTATTCTGACAGTACGGGAATTGTACACAGCTTTGTCATTCGTGAGGGCAAGTATATTATAGAAAAAGACCCCGAATCGACAGAAACCTATATTGCAGACCTCTTTAATGAAACTTACTGGAAAACAGGCGTATATGCAAGACCTATCAGTGACGGTACGGATATAACCAAGTTGGGCGGAGGTACTTCCGGTCTTGGCGATAAGCTTACTTACGGTAACTGATAACTTAAATCAAAAAGCGGAATGAGAAAATCTCTCATTCCGTTTTTTTCGCTTTTAACACTATTTCATCATAAAACAATGGATTATCAAACAATCTTGCTTTGTCATTCCGAGGAACGCAGTGACGAAGAATCTTTACAAGATTCCTCACTTTGTTCGGAATGACAATTATCCACTTGTTAAAAATGAAATAGTATAAATTCAAGTTAATCAAAAATCGACAGAGTATCCGAAAATGAATACTCTGCCGATTTTATAGTTCTATGGACATGGTTGCACGTGCATTGAGATTTGTGCCTGCAATATTGCCCGATAAATATTCATAATATGCCTGAGAACCCACCATCGCTCCGTTATCTCCGCACAATTCAAGAGGCGGATAATAATATTCCCAGCCACGCTTTTCACATTCTTCCGCAACTCTCTCACGCAAAAGTGAATTTGCCGAAACTCCTCCCGCAAGCACTAATTTTTTATATCCAAAGTCCTCAGCGGCTCTCGTGAAATTGTCCATAAGACTGTCAACAACAGCTTTTCTGAATGAAGCCGAAAGGTCATTGACAGGAAGTGTAACTCCCTTTTGTCCCGCATTGTGTATTTGATTGATAACAGCCGTCTTTAATCCCGAAAAACTGAAATCATAAGGGCAGTTATCCACTTTCGGTCTTGGCAGCTTGAATGCACTGTCATCACCGTTTTGTGCGGCTTTATCAAGATGTATTCCACCGGGATACGGCATTCCCATTGTGCGTGCCGCCTTGTCAAATGCCTCTCCTGCTGCGTCATCACGGGTTTTTCCTATCACTTTCATTTTCGTGTAGTCCGTCACTTCTACGATATGACTATGACCGCCCGACACTACAAGACATAAAAACGGCGGTTTTAAATTCTGATGTGCAAGGTAATTTGCCGCTATATGAGAACGCAAATGGTGCACAGGGATAAGCGGCAAGCCTGTTGCCATTGAAAGACCTTTTGCAAAATTCACCCCTACCAGTAATGCCCCTATCAATCCCGGTGCATACGTCACCGCTATTGCATTTATTCCGTCAAAATCAAGTTCTGCACGTTCAAGCGTTTCTCTTACAACTCCGTTTATTGCCTCACAATGCCGTCTTGACGCTATTTCGGGCACTACTCCTCCATATAATTTATGTTCCTCTACCTGTGTCGCCACAACCGATGATATTATTTTTCTGCCGTCCTCTATAACAGCCGCTGCTGTTTCGTCACATGAACTCTCTATTGAAAGTATTTTCATTCCATCATTCCCTTTTAAAAAACTTTGTCATTATCCATGCATCTTCTGTCGGATTTTTATAATAGTTCTTTCTCAAGCCATTCTGCTCAAATCCGAATGACTGATAAAGAGAAATGGCAGGTTCGTTGGAAGGTCTGACTTCAAGCGATATGAAATCGGTTTCCATAGCGTCAGCCGTAAGCATAGCCATTTTTATCAAAGCCGTTGCAACGCCCTGCCGTCTGTACTGCGGAAAAACTGCTACATTTGTCACATAGCAGTTTTCGCATACTACATACATTCCTATATATCCCGCAACTTCTTCATCAACTTCCGCTACAAAAAAATGTGCAGTCGGATTTGTCAGCTCATCTTCAAGACTTTTATAGGACCATGCCTGTGAAGAAAAACATATTTTTTCAAGTTCCGCCAATTTTTCAAGGTGTCCAGACTGCATTTGCGTTAAAATAAGGTTGATCATCATTTCCCACCTTCAAGCTTTTATTTGTTATCATTCCCTTTAATATTTTGCAAAAATCATCTACACCCTTTTCGATTTTCTTACGGCACTCCCTGTAAGTTTCCAAATCAGAGCCGTAGGGGTCGGGTATTCCTCCGCCAAGTATATATATTTTGCTCATGGGTACACCAAGCATTCCCATTAAAGTCTGTGCGTGCATTTCCGTCATCACTACAAATACATCTGTAATGGCAATATCACGTTCACGTATCACTCTCGGTCTGTGGTCGCTTATATCTATGCCTATTTCACGGCATACCTCCACCGAATTAGGCGATACAACTCCCTCCCCAAAACCGAGTGCGGCACTGCTGCAAATACTGCTGATACCGTACTCAACAGACTTTTCAGCATATATCGCCTTTGCCATAGGACTTCTGCAAGTGTTTCCCGTACAGACAAACAAAACGTGTAACATCAAAAACCACCCTCTCACTTAAAAATAAACTCCACAAAAATAATTGCACATTGCTAATTGCTAATTGCTCATTGTTTAGCGTTGTACCATGTTTTGCCGATACCGGAATCGGCAGGCAGCGGCACTTTTAATTTTACAGCGTTCTGCATTTCTTCACTTAAAATCTGTGCCGCCTGTAAAGCCTCATCTTCGGGGGCTTCCACTATCAATTCATCATGCACCTGCAAAATAAGCCTTGCTTTCAAGCCCTCTTTTTTAAGACGTTCATCAACTTTTATCATGGCGATTTTAATAATATCCGCAGCAGTTCCCTGAATTGGCATATTTTTTGCCACTCTCTCACCGAATGCTCTCAAATTATGGTTGGAAGATGTCAGCTCGGGCAAGTATCTTCTTCTGCCGAACATTGTCGTTACATAGCCGTCATTTTTTGCCTGTTCGACAACGCTTTTCAAATATCTGTCAATTCCAGAATAGTGCGACAGATATTCTTTGATATATTTGTCAGCCTCTTTGACAGACACGTTTATATCCTTTGAAAGTGAAAATGCCCCTATGCCATAGACAATGCCGAAATTAACGGCTTTTGCCTTGCTACGCATATCGGGTGTTATGAAATCCTCCGGCATATTGAAAACTTTTGCGGCTGTTGAAGTGTGTATATCAAGATTATTTTTAAAGGCACTTATCATATTTTCATCATCTGCAACGTGTGCAAGCACCCTCAATTCAATCTGTGAATAGTCAGCATCAACCAAAACATATCCGTCTTTTGCCGTGAAAAATTTTCTGAACTCTCTGCCACGTTCCGTTCTCACGGGAATATTCTGCAAATTCGGTTCTGTTGAACTTATTCTGCCTGTGCGTGTTTCGGTCTGATTAAAGCTTGAATGTATTCTGCCGTCGCTGTCTATGACCTTCACAAGACCGTCACAATACGTTGATTTCAGCTTTGCAACTGTCCTGTATTCCAGTATCTCATTGATAACAGGGTGATATACTTTCAGTTCTTCCAAAACATCTGCATTGGTAGAGTAACCGCTTTTCGTTTTCTTCTTTGCAGGCAAGCCTAATTTTTCAAATAAAGCCTCTGCCAGCTGTTTCGGGGAATTGATATTAAATTCATATCCCACATGAGAATAAATACTTTTTTGCAGTTCGTCAATTTCCTTTTGCAGTTTCACGCCATATTCACGAATGGCATTTTTGTCAACGGCAAATCCGACATTTTCCATTGACGCAAGCACCTTTGCAAGCGGTATTTCAATTTCATTCAGAAGTGCAGACTGCTTTTTATCTTCAATTTCCTTTGCGAGCATGTCTGCAACAGGTGTTAATTTCAATACGGGGCATTCCCTTTCACACTGATAGGCAG
>Ga0256407_10007781_pt1 | contig 15954 bp, 6 predicted proteins | sample RumenRJG_04DNA_FD_193489 | JGI IMG/M metagenome (GOLD analysis project Ga0256407, IMG submission 193489) | Bovine rumen microbial communities from Lethbridge, Alberta, Canada - RJG_04 | ecosystem: Host-associated > Mammals > Digestive system > Stomach > Rumen | place: Canada: Alberta | collected...
TATGTTAATTCAAGTAGATATGAAAGAAAAATTTAAAGAAATATTAGAAGAAATATTATTTAAAATGGAAGAATTAAGTGATGAAGAATGGTTATTAGATATTAATAATATTAATAATTTTATATATCATTTAAAGGAAAATAAAGGTCCAATTATTCAAAAAGTTAAAAATTTATTTTTAAAACCAAGAGATGATATATTAAAAAATGATGAAAGATTATTTAGAAAATATGAAAATTTTAAAATATCTAAAGATTTAATTGAAAATTTTGATGAAGAAAAATATGGTAATATGAGAGGATATGTTGCAAAAGTAGTATCATTATTAGAACATAAAATTCAAGGAGGAGGAATTCAAAATGATGAAGAAAAATTTGAAATAAAGTATTTTTATAATGAATTAAAAAATACTAGTAATCAAAAATTAGCATCACAAATTTATAAGCATTATTTTTTAATAATAAGAAAAATATTACATTTAATAATAGATACTTTAATATCTAAACTTGATTTTATTCCTTATTTTATTAAATGTGTATGTAATATGATTGAAATATTAGGAAAAAATTCATATAATAATAAATTAACTAATTTTGATATTTTATCTTTAATAGGAAAATATTTCCTAAATAATATTATAAATTTATATTTATTTGATGAAAGATATATTGCTATGCTAGATTTTGCCCCAATTTCACAATATTCAAAACAAAATTATAATGTGATTAAAAATATATTAAAAACTTTAACCACAGGTGATTTATTTTCTAAAGATAATTTTCCTAATTTAATACCATTTAATGCATTATTTTATAAAGAATTATTACCAAAATTATTTAATTTTTATAAATCATTAACAATTGTTGACTTTACTCCATATTTAGATGAATTAATATCAGGAAAAATAAAAGAAAATGATTTTTCATATAATTTCTTTGAAACAAATCCAGATGAAATTTTTAGAAATATGTCAATATGTTTTAATATAAAAAATTATCATTCTTTTTTAACATTATTTAAAATATATACATTAGAAAGACAAGATAGAAGAGAATTTTATAAAAGAGGTGATAAAAATTGTGTTAATAATATGAAACAATATTTTGGAGCGGTTGCTGATTATAAAGAATTTACTAGTTTTACAGGTCATAATATTAATAAAGAACCTAATATTTTTCATTTATATTATAAAAATATTTCAAAAGATTTTGATTTAAATGAAAATGATGATACACAAATTATTTTTTCATTACCTGAAACAAATTTACAAGAAATTGAAAGTGAAGAAGAATTTAGAGAAAATGAAGTAAAAAAAATGAAAAATAGATTATGTTTATTATTATATAAAGTAAAAGATTTAGATGAAGAAGATTATTCAATTGAAGATAGAAAGGATTTATTATCAATTATAAAACGTCTTATTTCAATATCAAAAGAAGAAGTAATTGGAAAAACTTTAATGATATTAATTGATAAAATAACAAAACAAGAAAATAATGAATTTAATTATAAATTATTTGAAGATTTACATACTGGAATTGAAGAATATTCAAATGAGTTAGAAAATTCATATCAAAAAATGAGTTTAGCAAATGAATATTTAAGATTTGTAATATTAAAAATAAAAACTATATTATTAAATAATGAAAATTTATTATTATATAATTCATATTTGGATATTGAAAATTATTTAGAAACAAATCAATTTTATCTTAAAAAACCAAAACAAAATAATTTTAGTCATTTTGTTAAAGACTTCTTTGAAATTAAAGATGATAGATTACAAAAATATTATGATAAACCAACAACAGAAGATTTTATTTCAATTGATGATGAATTTGCATTCAAAGAAGAAGATGACAATGGCGAAAAATTAGATTTTTCAAAAAATCCTATTCAAGTAAATACTATAATAGAATATATGAAAAATATACCAAATGATGTAAATGAGAATTATAGAAATATTATTATTGATTTAGTAAGTTCAAGAATTTATGATTGTTTAATTTCTCATAAACCAGATAATGAAGATAAAATAATTTTTAATGAATTAATTAAAGGTAATAAAAAACTTATTTATGAAATTGAAAATGTTAAACAAAATTTAGAACAAAAAGTTTTTTATAATATAAAGTTTTGTACAAAAAAATTTGTTTTCTTAAGGGGAATTTATCAAAAAAAATTATCATTAAATGAAATATTAAATATATTTGGAAATTATTATTCTTTTATTAAAGGTAAAAAAGAAATGGTTGCAGCAGATGAAAATATTGCTTTTATGAAATTAACAATTAGTAAAGTTTATATTCAAAATTTAATTACAACTGGAAAATATGGATGCCTTTTTGAAGGGGGATATAAAGATTTAGCAGTATTTATAAGTTCACTTTCTAATATTCTAATCGATATAAACAATAATAATAATAATAATAATAATGATAATAATAAAAATAATGATAATAATAATAATAATAATAATGATAATAATAAAATTACTTAAATAAAAATTTATTTTTAAATAAATATTAAATAATTATTATTTAATAAATTAAAAGAAAAAAAAAATTAAATTAAAAAAAATAAACTAAAATGTATTTTCTCAATTTCCAAAAGCTTTAGTAAATTGTTCAAAATCTTTTTTTCCAATACCAGGATTCATCATTTTATTAGAAACTTTAGGATGAGGATTAAAAGTAACATTCTTAATAACAAGAGCATTTTGAAGATAATATTTAATTTCATATTTTAAAGCTAAATCAACATCAGATTTATCTTTAGCAAAGATAATATAACTAATAGAATATCTTTTTTTTTCTCCCATTAATTTTACTATTTTATCCCATGATTGTCTTGAAAATTGCATTGGATGCATTTCATCATCAAACCAAAATAAAAGAACATTATGATGTGCTATTATTCTTATGTATACATCTGCTTCTTCTGGTGTTCCTACTACTGTTTTTCTTCTTAGATATATTCTTTCTAGTCTTATTCCATCTTTTTTATTACTCATTTTTTTTAATAAAATTATTTAAAATTAAGGAGTTTTTATTTTTTTTTTATTTATTTATTATTTTAATTTTTTTATTTTTTATCATTTTAGAATTTAATTAATTTTTTTTTTTTTGATATTAATATTAAGAAAGCCTAATTTAAAAAATATAATATAATAATTAAAAAATAAAGAATTAATTGATAAGACTAACTCTTTTAGACATTAGTTAATTTTAACTATTAAATTTCATATACAGCTAATAATGACTTATTTCTTTATTATAAATATCAATAAATATTAAAAAAGTTTCATATAAGTAAATAACAAATATTACATTTTGGATATAAAAAACTCTGTAATTATGTGAGATATAATATATATTTATAAAAAAAATGGAAAAAATACCATATCATATTGGAAAACAAATATTAAAATATTTTGAAGAAATATTAATTAAAGAAGAAAAAAAAAAGAATAATACTTTTATTAATAATTTTAAAGATAAATATGAATTAAAAATGTTACAAAATAAATTCAATAATTTGTTACATAATCATAATATTAATCTATTTAAAAAATATGAAAAATATGAACAATTTATTAATGAAAAATTAAATAATAATGAAATTATAGAAATAAGCAAATTAACAAGTCTTTATCGTAATTGTATTAATATGATACAATCAATCAAAAATTATTATGAGCATAAAGATAAATCAAATTTTAATGAATCAAATCAATTTAAAAGAATAAAATTAAATGATAATGAATTTGAATTTATGATTTTTAAATTTCCAAGAACAATTTATATTATAAATTTAAATAATACTGAATTTGATTGTGAATGTAAATTTAATTTAAGTGAAGAAAATGAAAGTTTTGATAAAATAATAGAACAATATATTGAAGATTTCAAAAAAAATTATTTAAAAAAAATGGAATTATTTAAAGAATCATTCTTAAATAATAAAAATAATATTATTAATAAAACTGATTATGAAAATAATAATGATTATGATTTTGATAATTTATCTACTACTTCAACACAATTCTCAGTAAATCTAAATGATATTAATGATAATCAACTCATTGAAAATGAAAATGAATATTTTTTATATGATAATCTAGATAATAAATCTATTATTCCTGAAATATTAACAAATATAAAAAATATTGAAAATGATTATGATTATAATAAAATAATAAATAAAATTTTTGAATATAAAGGCAATTTAATTCTGTTTTTAGGAGGTTATTTTTGTAGTTATAATATTAAAAAGAGATATTTTACAAAAATTTTCAATATCAACTTATTTTTTTTAGTTGTTGAAAATTCAATAAGTATTTTATATTTAGATTTTTACATAAAGACTAATTTATTAAAAATCAGAAAACTTAAAACTATAATTTATGATATCACATAAAAATCCATAAAGAAATAACAAAACATTAAAAATGAAAAAGTAAATTTTTATAAAACAATGATATAATTAAAAATTAATTGTATATATATATTATAAATTATTTTAAGATTTAAATTATCTATTATATACAATCATATAAATTTTCCCTATTTATAATAATATTTTTATCTTTTTTTAATATATTTTTTATTAAATTATTTTTTATTGAATCATATTCTATGAAATCTATATTATTATTTAATTCATTTATCAAATTACATTTTCTCCATTCATAATAATTATTTTCAATATCAAAATAAAATTTTGAATAACCTCTTTTAATAGTTCCTTTATTTGTTATATCAAAATTAAATTCAATTAATTTATTCATAATCAATTTTTCATTATTAATCAATAAATATAAATTGGAATTTGGATTTATATTTTTATTATTTTTATTATCATTTACATTAATTTTTATCAAATTAAGATTATATAAACTTTGTTTAATTTTTTCAGCATTTTCTATTTTTAAAGTTTGATAAAGTAATTTATTTAATATCATTTCATGTATATCTTTTATTGTATTAAAAGAATTTAAAGAATATTTAATAAAAAATGAATTTTCTTTGACTATATGTTTTATTTCATTATTAGAAAAAGTAAATTCAATTATTTTTTTTGAATTATCTATAATATTTACTTTAATATTATTATAAAATACAATTTTATTTGGGAAATATTTATCATTTATTGAATTTATATTATTATATGAACTTAAAAAACAATTTTTATTTATTAAATCAGATAAATAAGGTAAATTAAAAATTAATTTTTTAAAAATATCAAAATTTATATCAATATTTATATAATTATTATTTGTATTGCTTAAAAATAAATTTGAATAAGAATAAAAAAGAATTGATTTATAAAAATCTATTTCTGAATTTGAATTAAAATAATAATTGAAAGAATAAATTGAATTTATATCATCAAAAATTATTTCTTTTTTTTCCTTATTAATTTTAAAATAAAATTCTTCATTAGAATATTCTTTATTATATTCTATTATAATTGAATCATAAGTTTCATCAAAAAAACCATTTTTAATATAAATGTAATTTAAAATTAATAATATATTATCTTTAGAATTATTATTTAAAATATATAAAAATTTTTTATTTCTTTTTCCATAAATTTCTTCAATTTCTTTATAAATACTATATATATTATTTAAATTATATATAAATTCATGAGTGATATCCTGAAAAATTTGTGATTTAATTCCTAATAAATTAATATCGTTATTATATTGATTATTATCATAAATAAAATCTTTTACTTCTTTTAAATTATTTTTATTAAAAACAATCACATTTTTTATTGAACAATATTTTTCTTTTTTAAAATAATAATTTACCATATAAGAGATTTCATAATAAGAAAAATTAAAACAAAATTTTTTATATAAACAGTAAATACAATTAATAATACTAGAAATTTTAACAAAACTATTTTTATTTTCTAAAGAACAAAGACAAAATAAATTATATAATATATCATTTATATTTATATTATTTGAACAATGATCTAAAAAAATAGAATATAAAATTTCTAATATTGTAATATTATTATTTGAAGATAAATACCAATCAATAATTAATTTAGCAATTTCTTTTCCATTCTTATTTTCAATGTTAAACAACTCAGTTAAAATTTCAGTTAATTTAAGAATTTTATTATAATAATCTTTTGTATTATTTAACAATTTATAATTTTCATCAAAAGGAAAAATATTTCTTTTTAAATAATACATATAAATATTAGGTAATTTATTTGAATTTTCATTTAATAATGAATAAATAAGATTATTTTTTTCATAATTAATTTTACTTTTTATTTTTTCATTTTTATTCAATTGATATAATTTATCTTTTAAAATAAAATCAATATGGAAATTAGAATGAGAAAAAAAATAAATATATATATCATTAATTTCATTATTATTTAAATGAATAGAAGGATATTTCATTAAAACAATTTCAATAATAGAAATTATATTATTAATTACATTACTTGATTGAATTTGTATAGAAATTGGATTAAGTAAATCAATATTATTTAAATTAATCTCAAATATAAATATTTCATCTTTTTCATTTCCAATTTGAATAAATAATTTTTCTTCTTGTTCATTTATATATTTAATATTAAAAATACTTTTATCATTATCTATAAAATTAATATAACCATTATCTCTTATAATAAGATTACCATAAGATATATTATTTTTATTTACATAATATGATATTTTTTGATTATTTAACTTAATTGTTTTTTCATTATTTAAATGAAAAACTTTTTTCACAATAAATAATATTCCATTTATTAATTTATTATTATCATTTATATTTAAATCATTTTGAATTATTTCAATATTTTTATTAATAACTTTTTTCCATTTATCAATATTAATTTTACCTTTATTTTGTAAAATACTTCCATTAAATTTTCCTTTATTAAAAATATTATATTCTTTTTTTATTAAACTATAATAATAACTATCATAAATACTTAATATTTCATTTCTTTTTGTATCCCATATTACATTTTCATCTATTGAATTATTTATATATTTTAACCAATTTTGAATAATAGAATTACCAGATTTTAAATAAAAATATTTATTTATATTATCATTTAGAGTTTTAATAAATAATTGTTCATTATAATTTCTAAATCTAAAACATTTTAATACATTTTCCAATTGAAAAACATTTCTAACCTCCAGAATATATTTTTCATTTATACTAAAAATTGTTAAAGGAATTGTGACAAGTAATCTTAAATAATTTCTTTTATCATTATTTTCATTTTTTGAAATTACACTTTCGAAAATAAGAATATCTAAAAATTTAAGATATATTTCATCATTGTGAAAATAATTACTATAAAAAGAAGAAATATTCCTAGAAATAAAATATTCAAAAGGAAAATTCAAAGAAATTAATTGTTTATAAATTTTATAATGATATTTTTCTAAAAGTAATTTAATAATTAATATATATTCTTCAAAATTATTTAATTGATAATTTTCATTAAATATTTCTAACACTTGTGATAATCCAATAAGAATCCAAAAAGTTTCTGAAGGAGATTGAAATATTTGAAATAATCTTTTTACTAAATTTAATACTTCAACAAAATAAATATAATTTATATTTTCATTATATAAATTAATTTTTAAAGCACACCATTGATAAAATGCTTTTGTTATACTTTTTATTATATTTATGTCTTTTTTATAATTATTTTCAATAAAAAGTATATCATTATCTATGAAAGTATCAATTAATGAAAGACTAAAATTAGGATTATTATTATTTGAAATATTATAAAAAAAATTATATACATCTCCTTTATTATTTAATAAATTTTTATATTTTGATAATTTTGAAATTGTCATTTGATATAAATTATCTATTGATAATATTTTATTCCATATAATTTTTCTTGATTCAATATTTGGTAAACCTAAATAAAATAATTTTTTTATTTCATTAAATATATAATGACCAGATTTATATAATGATATTATTTTTTCTGCTGATGGAAAATTTTCAAATATTTCATTTATATTATTTGTATTTATTTTTACTTTTAGAAATCTATTAAATAATTTAGTCCATTTATATGAAGTTAAAAAAGAATAAAATTCATTTATTTTTGAATTTATTATATATTTTGAGATTTTATTTATTAAATATGGATTACTATCATTTCCAGAAATATATGGAATATAATTATAACAATTTAATCCATTAAAAGATAAAAAAATATTTAATTTTTCTTTTTCAAAATCTAATAAATCAATAACAGTTTTTTTTAATTTTGAATGTATTTTTTTCATATTCAATCTTCTTAATATATTAGGTTCATATGTTCCAATTAACATTATATCTTGATTTTTAAATTTATTTTCTGTTATATAATTTTTAATTGTCATATTATATTCTTCATCAAATTTTTTAAGATTGTTATTAAAACAACAAATTATCTTTAAATTAATTATTCCTATTATAATTTTATCATCTTTTTCTGCAAAAATTGGTATAACAAAATATTCTGAAACTGGTATATTAATTTTTTTATTTGATTTTATTATAAGATTTTTAATATTTAATTCTGAATAACATTGAATTTTATATTTATTATCTATTGATGAAAGTAAAATTTCAATATCAAAAATTGTTTCATTATCATCAATTATTTCAAAATATATTATATCTTTTTTATTTAAATTAATATACTTTATTCCTTTATTAAATAATTCTTTTTTTAAAAAATATGTTTCTTTTAAACAAATTAAATTTAATTCTTCAATTTCATTTTTAGAATCATAATTATAATTATTTTTATCAATTAAAGAATTATTTAATAAATAATCCATTATATTTTTCTTTTTTTTATTTGTCTTTTTAATTAAATTTATATTGGTATTTGTTTTTTTTATAACATTTAAAAAAACATTATAATCATAATCAATAGTATAATTTTGTTTAAATTCAATTTTTTCAAAAACTATTTTTATATACTTTTTTTTTGAAGAAAATTCAATGATATTCATTTGTAAATCATTATCTAAAATTAATTTTTCAATTTTATTTTTCTTTAATTCAAATCTTTTATTAAAAATTTTTTGTCTTTTTAATTTTTTCAAACAATTTATAAAAAATAATATTTCAGTTTTATTTTTAAATTGAATAAATATTTTCTTTTTATAATTACTAATATTATTTAAAGAATTATCTATGATTAATTTGAAATCAATAATATTAAATATATTTTTATTTAATGGAATAATATTCATCCCATTTATTTTATAACAAGAATTTTGATGAGTAAAATAGTTATAAAATAATATTTCATTTTTTTGATTAATTCCTTTAAATTGACATAGTATTTTCACATTTAATTCATCAGAAAAAATATTTAAATGATTACTTAAATTTATATCAATATTATTTGTATAACTTAATTTTGAATTATGAAGAATACCATTTACTAATTTTATATCATAATTCAATATTTTATTAATGTTTGATTCATCAATATTTGAATTTAATTTATTATAAAATTTCTTTTTCTCATTATCATAATTAATATCATAATATTTATATTTAAATAATGATGGAATTAAAGTATTTTCTTGTAAGTTTTTAATTGAATTTGTTGTTAAATTTGAAATTAAATAAAAATCATTTCCTATTGTTAAATCTTTATAATAAATTGTTTCTAAATTATTATTTTCATTATTTAATGGAATAAAATTTAAAATAATTTTAGAATGTTTTAAAGGAGATAATATATATTCAAAATTATTTTTAGATAAATCAATTTTAATTGATGTTATTTCATATTTCGAAATATAATCTAAAAAAATATCATTAGTATTAAAATCAAAATTTTCTTTTGAAAATAAATATAATTTTAATTCAATTAAATCATTAAAAATAAATGAAAGGTCTAAATAAAATTCAATATTAAATTCTAATTTTAACAAAGAATTATTTATATATTCTGGCTCAGTAATATTTGATTTAATAGAATTTGAATTTTTATTATAACTTTTGATTTCAATATAAAAATATGAATCTATCAAATTTAATCCTCTAAAATCAGATTTACTCATTAAGCAATGAAATATTTGAAATCTATATCCTTTTATATTTTTATAATTTTTAATTTTATTAATTACTTCATTTTCAAATTCAAAAATAGTTTCATTTTTATTATCTTTATATTGAAAATTTAATAGTTTTTTTTTATTACTTTTTTCCATTAATAATAAAAGCCCATTTTCTAAATATTTATTATTTTCTGAAATATTATAAATTATATTTGTAATATTACTTATTTCTTCATCAGAAAGTATAAAATTTTTACTAATTGAATAAATAGATATATTTTTATAATCAATTATTAATGTTTCTTTTGAATTATTTATAAAAACATTAAGACCTATATTTTCATAAGATTTAATTGGTTGTTTTATTTTCATAAAATTATAAATTAAATTTACACATTTTTTAAGTAAATCAACATTAATTTTCCAATTATTATTATATTCATTAATATTATTTGAACAAATAATATATTTTTTTTCATTATAAAATGGGAATTTATTTTGTCTTTGGTTAAATTTAATAATTTTATTTTTGAAATTACTTAAAAAATTTCCAAACTCTTTTTTATCTTGTTTTAATTTATTATTAATATAATCTTTAATTAATATTCTATTTTTAACCTTTCTTTTTACAAGAATCATTTTCATAACAAAATAAGTTTTTATAGAATTAGTCATAATATGCTCAAAATTATTTTTTATAGAACTATAATTATTATTTTTTGAATTTAAAAACATTTTAATATTATGTAAATGATTATAAAATTCCTTAATTTCATTTTTATTATTTGAATATAAAAAAAAATACTTAATTTTATTTTTTTCTAAATATTTAATAGTTATTCTATAATTTATATCATCTTCAGACCATTGATCATTATTTTTATCTTCTATTGAAATTTCACTATCTTTTAAAAAAAAAGTTTTATCTTTTGCATTTTCACTTCTAAATTCCTTTAATGAAACATTTGAAGAAAAAAATTTATTATTATTTATAATCCCATATCTTTTTACTAAAGTATTTGAAAATGTTTGACTACTTTTATACATAATCATTTCATATGATTTTTGTTTTTTACTATAAAACAATAATGGTTTATATAATAAAGATTCAAAATGTTCAAATTTTTTTTCATTATTAATTTCTTGTTTTTTGCTAATCGTTTCAAATTCATTATATGATTTATTTGTTATATTATTATGAATTAAATAATATTCTGTTTCAGAATTTTGAAGAGAATTATATAAATTTAAATATTCATTTTTATTAAATATAAGATTTATATCTAATTTGGAATTTAATATAATTTTCATTAATTCTAATGACATTTGTTTATATAAATTTTTTGAAACTATATAATTATTATCTTTTGTGTAATTTATATCGATTTCTTCACTTGATTTATATTTATTATTTTGAGTGGAAATAATATTATCTTCATTACTGATATTAGGGTTTGTGTTAGTAATATTATTATTAGTAGTATTTATATTTTCACTTGATGTATATTTAATTATTTTATTATTTTGTTTATCTTTATAATTTTTTTTATTCAAATCAATATATGTGATAATATCATTTCTGTCTAATTCAGTATTAGTTTGATTATTTGAAGTTGTATAATATTCATTACTTGTTTGATTATTATTTATATTATTGTTATATGTTTCTGTTTCATTATAACTTTGATTTTCATTATAAGATTCTGAGTCATTTTTATCTTGATAATTAGATTCTATTTCATTATATTTATTATATGAATTATTTTGAGATGAACTATATTCATTTGAATCTTCTTCATTATTTTCTTCATTTATAGTAATATTATCTATTTTGCTTTTTATAGTTTTTATTTCATTTATTTTATTTGTATTAATTTCAATATATTCTGATTGACCTACTTATGATTATTTAAAGTTATACTGCTTTTTAAATTATTTGAATATGATGATTCATCTTCAGACATTTTTAAATAATTCAATTTATTATTTATTATTTAAGAAAGTATTTATTCATATAAAATTCACAATCATTATTTAATGTTAATAATATTATTATTTCATTTTAAAATTCAATTAAAATTGGATTATTTAATAAAAAAAAAAAAAAAATAAAAATAAAAAAGAAAATGAAAAAAGTATAATTGATAATACTGAAAGTAAAAAAAGGATGTTTGTACTTGAAAAATAATTAAAATATAATAATTAGTTTGTTTTTTAATTTGAGTTTTAAAATTTTTTTTAAAAGATTTTAAAATTTTTTGAAAAGTTAAAAATTAAAAAAATATATTATTCAAAAAATTATATATATTTTATTTTTTTCAATTTCACTATTTTTTTAATAAAAAATTAATATATTTTAAAATTTAAAATAAATTTATAGTCCAATTAATAAAAATGAGATTTTGCTCTCCAATGTTGTTTAACAATTTCACTTGGATTAAAATTCCTTTTATATGTTTCATTATTTATATTTTTATCACTAACAAATTTAATTGCATTAAATATAGCATTAGTTGTATTAATATATGGATTATTTAAAACAATATATTTTCTTCCTTTTAAATTTTTTGTATTTTCTTTTTCAAAATCCAACAAATTTTTTCCTTTAATTACCATATTTGAAAAATCTGAATTAATATCATCAATTTCTTTATTTAATTGATAATAATTTGCCATTTTTAATTTTGTTTTAATGTAAGGATTATTTTTAAAAAATCTAATATTAGTTTTAAATAAATTAGAATTTCTAATTTTTTGTTTTATTTGTTTTTTATGAATATAAACATTCCATATTGGATTTTCATCAGTTCCATCATTAATATAATGATTATCTTTATCTCCTCTTAAAGAAACAACCCATTTATATAAAGGTTTAGGAAAAGTTTTTTTGATATTTTTAAAAACATTTTCTTGTATTTCTTTTATTTTTCTATAATTCTCACTTTGAGTCATTAATAATTGATTTTCTGGTCTTTTTAATTTAGTTGTTAAATTATGTTTTATATTTTGAAGAATATTATCTTCAATTTTTTTTGTTTTTAAAACATCTTCTTGAAATTGTAATTTATATCCAAATTCTGATTTTACTGTTTTAGATAATTTATTATCTATATCATTTATTAATTCATCATTAAAAAATCTTTTATTTCTCTTTTCACTTAATTCTCTATTTTGTTTATTTGTATTTTCTATATTTTCTTCAAATTTTGAATAAATATTATTTAATTCATTTTCATCCACATATTCTCTTTTATCATTACTGGAATTTTCTTTAATTTTTAAAATAGATATATCTTTTTTTTTATCTTGAGGAATTTTAATTACATTTTTGTTTTTATAATAAAATATTGAATTTCTTTTTAAACTATTTCTTTTTATTTTATTTTTTGGAGGATTTTTTTTACCTATTATTATCATATTTCCATCTAAATTATCACTAAAATAATAACTTGGATCATTAAAAATTTTATTTAATGATTGTTTTATATTACTATTTTCATCTAATTTGATTTTTTGTATTATTAATGATTTTGCAAATTTATGATTCATTTAACAAATATTATATTTTGTTTTAAATTGTTTAATTTAATTGTTTTTTATATAATATTTATAAATGAAATATAATTCTATTATAAATTGAAAATAATAATTTTAATTAAAAAATATTAATCCAAATTAGGTTTTAGATTAATATGTGTTGGATTAATATTTAATTGATTATCAATTTTAGATATTAATTGATATGATCTTTCATAATGTTTTATTGGTTCATCCTCAGCAACTAAACTCCTTTTATTTAATTGAAAATAACGTTCTAAATTAATATTACTTCTATTTTTAAGATATAATAATTTTTCAAATTCAGTTTTATAATTTGAATAATCTTCAATTGCATCTTCAAATTTATCTAATAAATTTTCTATATTTTTAAAATAATCAACTTTATCAGGATCTTTTGTAAAATCTCTTATATTTATTCCTCCACATCCCATAATTATTTTATTATATATTTATTTTTTTAATATAAATATTTCTATTTTCATAAAAAATATTATTTATAATATAACATATTTAATTTAATAAAAATCTATATTATAATCATATAAAAAATTATTATTTAATATATCATAAAAGATTAAATAAAAAAAATACGTTGAAAAAAAAATGGGAAATCAATTAAATAAATTATCCTCAATATCAAAAGCACATCAAAAAGGTTTTATTCAAGTAAAAACATCTTTTGATAATTCATTATCAGATAATGAATTTTATGGATATCACCTTGAATTCGAACCAGAATCAAGAGATTATTATATTAAATGTCCTAATTGTCAAAAAATAATTATTGATCATGGATTAAATGAGATTATTGAATGTGAAAATTGTCATAAAAAAATTGAAATATCTGATAATAATTTTAATGAAATTAAAAAAGAATTATTATTTCAAAAAAATAATCAAAAAAAATGTTTATTTAATATAGCTTGTAAAAATTATTGTTCTTCAATAAATAAAATTATTCCTTTTTCATATAAGAAAAAATTAAATACTCCATCTTTTAAATCAATAAATTTAATAGTAAATAAAGATAAAATTCCAATAGAAAAAAATAATAATTATATAAATAATAATAATATTAAAAATCAATTTACAGAAATCTTAAATAATATAATTCTTCCTTTCTTTCAATTTAAATCTCGTTTAATTCATAAAGGGAAAATTTTTTATATAGGAGAATATGAATTTAAAGTCTCATCAACATGTCCAAATTTATTAAATGGAAAAGTAACTTCTGAAACATTAATAAGATGTAATGAATATTATAGTAATATTATTCCAATTAAAGAAGCAACTTTTATAACATGTAAAAATTATGAAAATGAAACAAATGAACAAATAAAAGAAAAAATTTATTTAACACCATTTCAAAGTCAATTAAGTATTTATAATAATTCTTTAACAAGAATAAATACTTATGATTTATATATTAGGAATTGTTCACCATCATTTGGTGTAATTAATAATGATACTATTATTAATATTAAAAATAAAAATATTGAACAAATTCGTTCTGTTACTTTAGCAATTATTTTAAATGATAATCCCTTATTTAATGATAGAAAAAATCAAAATTTAATAATAGAAAGATTTTATAAACCAAATTTCCTTTCAGGAATGCAAAAATATATAGAAAGAGGTGATATAATTTCATTTAGTGATATAAAATTTTTTGTTTTAAAATCTCATCCTGAAAATGGTTTTATTAATAATAATACAAAAACAATATTTAAATATGGTAAAACAGAAGAACAATTAATTAATAGATTAAATAATGATAGAGAAATTGAAAGAGAAAGAGTTTTATTAAGAAGAAATAATAATATTCATAATCATCATCATAATAATAGAAATAGAAATATTAATTTAAATGAAAGAATTAGATTAATTAATGAATTTATTGATAGAGATTTATTTATTAATTATGAATTTGATACAAATGAATTTTATAGACAACAAAAAATTGAAAGTACAATTCGAGGTTTACCTAAATTTTTAGTTGATAAAAAGTATTTAAATAAAATTGAAAAATTAGATGATTTTGCAAAAAAATGTATTATTTGTATGGAAGAATATAAAGAAGGAGATGAAGCTGAAACTCTTCCTTGTTTTCATATTTTTCATAAAAATTGTATTGAAGAATGGTTTAATAATAATAATAATAATTGTCCAATTTGTAAGAATGATATCACTAATGATAATAATAATGATTTTGAAGACTTTTAAAATTTTTATGTATATCTATTTTTGTAAAAAAAAAACATTTGAGTAGAGAAATTATTCTTTATAAGCTTTTTTAAAATATAATC
>Ga0256407_10007783_pt1 | contig 15951 bp, 12 predicted proteins | sample RumenRJG_04DNA_FD_193489 | JGI IMG/M metagenome (GOLD analysis project Ga0256407, IMG submission 193489) | Bovine rumen microbial communities from Lethbridge, Alberta, Canada - RJG_04 | ecosystem: Host-associated > Mammals > Digestive system > Stomach > Rumen | place: Canada: Alberta...
GAGATGGGTTTGGATTTTCAGAATATCATGGGGGTGTTGATTACGCATGATCATGCGGATCATATTCGCGCCGTGGGTACGCTTGGCGAGCGTGTGAAGTTACCAATCTACACGACTGCAGAGATACATGAGGGTATAGACCGCAATTACGGAGTGCGTGAGAAACTGCGTACGAGCCGACGTTATTTCGAACGCGGCGTGGAGTGGGAGCTTTTCGGCATGAAGATCAACACGTTCCATATTGAGCATGACTCAACCGATTGTCTGGGTTACTGCATTGATTTTATGGGTCAGCGATTCGTGCTGATGACGGACTGCGGTTCGATAAACGACGAGATGGAGGAGTATATCCGTACGGCGAACCATCTGGTGATTGAGGCGAACCATGACGAGCATATGTTGCTCAATGGTCCATATCCTACTTATTTGAAAGAGCGTATTTTGAGCCCTCGCGGACATCAGAGTAATGATGTGTGCGGTGAGTTATTGGAGCGAAACTGGCATCCCGAGTTGCGCAATGTATGGCTTTGCCATTTGTCGCTGGAGAACAATGATCCGGAGGTGGCATTCCGCACGGTAGCTTCATACCTTGAGGAGATTGATATTATCCCCGGTCAGGAGATTTTCCTCAAACCCTTGGCTCGTACTTCACCCAGTCCGGTGTATGTCTTGAATAATCAAATCATCCAGGACGTTGAAACGTTAAATAGTTAAAATGGTCTCGTTACGGGACGTTAATCAGTTAGTTATGGAACGATTAGTAATCATACCGACTTACAACGAAAAAGAGAATATAGAGGCTATCATCACCGCGGTGATGGAGTTGCCCATTGAGTTTAATGTGCTCGTTATTGATGACGGTTCGCCGGATGGCACCGCAGCGATCGTGAAGGACTTGATGGCGGGTAAGTTCAAGAATCGCGTATTCCTTGTGGAGCGTTCCGGTAAACTCGGGCTCGGTACGGCGTACATCGCCGGTTTCCAATGGGCAATCGAGCACAAGGCGGATTACATCTTTGAGATGGATGCTGATTTCAGTCATAACCCGCAGGATTTGCTGAAGTTATACGATGCTTGTGTCAATCAGGGTGCCGACCTTGCTATCGGAAGTCGTTATGTGACGGGCGTTAACGTGGTTAATTGGCCGATGGGGCGTGTGTTGATGAGTTATTTCGCTTCGAAATATGTGCGCACCATTTTAGGGGTTGGTATCCACGACACGACTGCCGGATTTGTATGCTATAAACGCCATACATTAGAGACGATGGAGTTGGATAAGATCCGCTTCAAAGGATACGCATTCCAGATAGAGATGAAATACACGGCACATCAATGCGGAGCGAAGATTATTGAGGTGCCCATTGTTTTTGTGAACCGCGTGTTGGGAACAAGCAAGATGAGCGGTGGTATCTTCAGTGAAGCCTTGTTTGGCGTGATTCGGTTGAAAATCAGTAGTTGGTTCCGTAAATATCCGAAATTATAGACCGCTTCGCTAAAAGAATATAGACCGCAGGTAAGCCTGCTAAAAGAAAAAGGACAGATTATGAATTCATTAGAACAACATATTTCTTCGTTGGCAAAAGCGGCCGTGAAGGCGCTGTATGGAGTAGAGGCAGAGGACTCGCAGATTCAGTTACAAAAGACCCGTTCGGAGTTTGAGGGAAACATCACACTCGTTGTGTTTCCCTTTGTTAAATTAGCTCGCAAAGCACCTGCACAAGTGGCTGCAGAGATAGGCGAATGGTTAAAGGAAAACAGCGAGGGACTTATCGCCAAATACAATGCCGTGCAAGGATTTCTGAACCTTGTGATCGGTGATGAGTTCTGGATCAATCAACTTGAAGCGATTGACGCGGATGACCAATACGGTCATAATGACCAAATGGTAAATGATCACATTGTACATCCTTTGATGATGGTGGAGTACTCATCGCCGAACACCAATAAACCGCTGCACTTGGGTCATGTGCGTAATAACCTGTTGGGTTATTCGATTGCGAAGATTCAAGAGGCGAACGGATGGAAAGTAGTGAAGACCAATATTGTCAACGATCGTGGTATTCATATCTGCAAGTCCATGCTCGCATGGCTGAAGTTCGGTAACGGCGAGACGCCGGAGACCAGCGGTAAGAAAGGCGATCACCTTATTGGTGATTACTACGTGCGGTTTGACAAAGAGTATAAGAAGCAGATCGCCGAGTTGATGGCTGGCGGAATGGACGAAGAGACCGCCAAGAAGGAGGCTCCGTTGATGAAAGAGGCGCAAGAGATGCTTCGCAAATGGGAAGCCAACGATCCTGAAGTGCGTGGTCTTTGGGCGAAGATGAACGAGTGGGTTTATGCCGGTTTTGACGAGACCTACAAGCGGATGGGAGTATCCTTCGATAAGATTTATTACGAGTCGAATACCTATCTCGAAGGTAAATCGGAGGTAGAGAAAGGACTTGCGTCCGGACAGTTCTACCGTCGTGAGGATGGTTCGGTATGGGCGGATCTCACCAAGGACGGACTCGACGAGAAACTGCTGCTCCGTTCGGATGGTACATCGGTTTATATGACTCAGGATATCGGAACTGCCAAGTTGCGTTTCCAAGATTACCCGATTGATAAGATGGTTTATGTGGTAGGCAACGAACAGGAGTACCACTTCAAAGTGCTCTCGATCTTGCTTGACCGTCTCGGTTTCCCCTTCGGCAAAGAACTGGTGCATTTCTCTTATGGTATGGTGGAACTGCCGAACGGCAAGATGAAGAGCCGTGAAGGCACCGTGGTGGATGCAGATGACCTGATGGACAAGATGATTGCCGATGCAAAGGAGATCAGCAAAGACAAGGTCAATACGCTCCAAGGTATTACCGAGGACGAGACCAACGAGATTGCCCGCAAAGTGGGTCTTGGCGCGCTCAAATACTTCATCTTGAAGGTGGATCCGCGTAAGAATATGCTCTTCAATCCGGCAGAGTCAATTGACTTCAACGGTAATACCGGACCTTTCATCCAATACACGTATGCGCGTATTCAATCCGTCCTGCGCAAAGCGGATCCTCGAGATCTCAACATCTCGACATCTCGACATCTCGAAGAAAAAGAGCTCGCGCTTATCCAGCGTCTATGCGAGTACCCGGGTGTCGTGCGCAATGCGGGAGAAAACTTCTCTCCTGCGGTCATTTGTAATTATGCGTATGATTTGGCGTGCGACTTCAACTCGTTCTATCATGATCTGAGTATCCTCAATGAGCAGGATGCCTCCAAACGGGCATTGCGTTTACTGCTCGCGAAGAACGTAGCGAAAGTGCTGCAATCAGCGATGAGTCTGTTGGGAATAGAGATGCCCGAACGCATGTAATAAATCATCTTCTTTATGAATTTCCTGCTCGTCTTATTATCGGTCATGACGTTCACGGTAGAAACCAAAAACTCCGTGACAACGAATGGTCAATGTCCGTATGATATGGAGGTGGCATATAACTGTTCGTACCAGAAAGGGCAGGTGAGATCGGGCGATGTAGCGACGTTGACTTTAGGCAATTTAGGCGGCATCGTTATAGAGAAGATTGAAGCGCGTGTGAAATCCAATAAAGATTCCGGAGCAGGTACGTTTGAAGTGCAGGTGAACGGGAATACGGTTATCACCAAGTCCGGTTCGCTCAAGAATTGGGTAGGGATGTTTGATAATCAGTTCTACCATGCAGTTTGTTTGTTAGAGAGTTCTGTTTCCAATGTGAATAACTTAACGATACAGTTGACGGGATCAACCAGTTCGCTCTATATCGAAACATACGAAATCACGTATGGTAATGGACCTGCACGGACGGTGACGCTGATGAACGGCGATGATTTGTACAGCACGCTCAAAGAAGAAACGGGCGGACAAGGTGTGACGCTTCCAAGTCTTCCCGGGCTCACTCAGTGGCAGTTTACCGGCTGGACGGAGAGTCCTTTTGAGTCGGATTATACGGCTTTGATTTCTTTATACCGTTCCGGTATGAAATTTTATCCGAGCGATGATGTTATGCTGTGGGCAGTGTATGCATATCAACCTGCCCCAAGAGGGTATGCAACCGAACTGGTGTCCGGTGAATATATCTATTTGCATACTTTTGATAAGAAAGCGATGTCCGGTCTGCCGGAAAACGGAAAGGCGGATGTGCGGGCGGCAAATACAGACGATGTCAGTCAATGCTATTCGTTCGTATTTGATTTGCCGGGCGATTCAGCTACTATCCGGTACGCTTATACCGGTGAATATATCGGATATTCGGGTACCAAATTAGCGACAAAAAAATCCAAGTGGGCAGTGTTCCATGAAGGAGATAAGACGGCTTTCTATATCTCCGTTAGCGGGAAAACATATATGTTGTACCCGGGGATTTGGGATAATGATGCAGAGTACACGAAACTGATACAGGTGCTTGATATTTCGCTAGCTCCTACGGCTCTTTTGTCCACGGCGCCGCAGAATGAAGAAACGTGGTATTCGTGTTTTCCGGCACGGCAGCAAGCGGTAGAGAGCCCTGCAGTAGAGGGAAGAGAAGTGATTGTGCCGTTCGGCATCTACGAATTACATATCCAAGACGGACATAAAAAATTGAGAATAAGATGAAATTGTTATTGATCATATTATCTGTATTGCCTGCTATTCTGTCGGGCGATTATAATGCCAAGACTTTGTCGGAGCAGGAAGAGGACAGTATTCTGAATGTGCAGAGTGCCGAAGGACAATGTACCCGTTATCGCTTGGAGAGCGAGAACGAGGAGCGTCTTTTCCGTCGTTCGCGCATGGCTGATTGGTATGTTATTGATACGATGCGTCATACCCGCAAGCAGTTAGGCGCAGGGCTGAAATTAGGAAAAGTCCGTGATGCGGTAATGAGCCCGAACGGAAGGTACGTAGCTTTTGCAAAAGATAATAACCTGTATATCCATAAACTGGATTTTGGTACCGAAGTGGCGGTCACCAAGGATGAGAACACAGACATCATCAATGGTGTATCGGATTGGTTGTACGAAGAGGAGTTTGGTACTACGGCTCTCTTTGCTTGGTCGCCGGATTCCAAGCAGTTGGCTTTTGTGAAACTCGACGAGCGCGAGGTGCCTACCTTCAGTTGGGAGACCTATTTGGGAGAGCAGCGAGCAGAGGACGGAACGCCGGCTTATCCGCAGTATCCCACGACGCAATCATTGCGTTATCCCAAGGCAGGGTGTAGTAATGCGAAAGCGAGCGTCTGCGTTTACGATGTAGCTACCAAAGGTATCCTTTCCATGCAAGTCAATCCCGAGAACGCGGATGTCTATTTCCCGCGCCTCAGATGGACCGACGACGCGCTCTTGGTAATGCGGGTCAATAGGGACCAGAATAAGCTGGAGGTTTTGGCTTGTAACCCCAAATCGACAGTCTCTCATCCTTTATACATGGAGGAGAGCAAGAAGTATTTCGTAGATTATGAGCTCTTTGACCAATGGTGCTGGCTCAGTGACGGGCGATTTATCGTATTGAGTGAGCAGGATGGTTGGAGACGGGCGTATCTGTACTCCAAGCAGGGTTTTGAGCAGAAAGCGCTGACACCCGAAGGAATAGACGTGACGGCGGTCTATGGGGTGAACGAGAAAACGCAGACCCTCTATTACCAAGCCGCTCCGACGCCGTCCACAAGGCAGGTTTATGCCTTGAATATCAAGAAGAATACAACCACTCAGATCACGGAAGAGGAAGGAATGTGGTCCGCACATTTCAATCCGGACTGCAGTGCCGCGGTGCTGTGCTATCAGTCCTTCGAGACGCCGAACACGTATTACCTCTACGCCAAGAATAAATACGAACTCATCGAAGATAACCATGAGGTGCGCGACGCGTGGCTCTCAAACGGTCTTCCCGAACCTCAGATGCTGCAGATCAACGGCTTGGAAGCAATGCTCCTTTCCCCCCTAACCTCTAACCCCCTAACCCCTAACCCCTTAATAGTCATGCACTATTCCGGTCCGGCGAGTCAGCGCGTCTTGAACCGTTGGCGCAAGAAATTTGAGTACGCTTTGGTGGAAGAAGGCTATGCGGTGCTGATCGTCGATCCGAGAGGCGGTGACTGCAAAGGTAGAGCATGGCGCAATGAGACCTACATGAGTCTGGGGCAGAAAGAAGCGGAGGACTTGATTATGGCAGCGAATGAGATAGCGAAAAGAGACGATATAGACGGTTCGCGCATGGCGATTATGGGTTGGAGTTACGGCGGTTACGAGACCCTTTATACGATGAGCACAAAGGGTCATCCTTTTAAGGCAGCGGTCTCTATTGCGCCGGTTACGGATTGGAGACTCTACGATACTGCCTATACGGAGCGGTACATGCGTCGTCCGCAGGTGAATGAGCACGGTTATAACGAAGCTTCATTGCTTAATAAGGCGGCAGATCTGACAGGAAACGTGCTGATTATCCACGGCACAGCGGACGATAACGTACATGTGCAGCACACCTATCAATATATTGACGCACTCGTACGTGCGAACAAGCAGTTCGAGATGCAACTCTATCCCGACGATAATCATCATCTGCGTAAGGGCAATAATGCCGCACATATGCATGAGAGAATCTTGCGATTCTTGAAATCCAATTTATAATTTCTAATTTTTAAATTTAATAGTTATGAAAAAGTACGCGTTAGGTATCGACTTGGGTGGAACAGGTACCAAGTTCGGTTTGGTAAACGAAGAGGGACAAGTGCTCCGAAGTAATTCTCTTCCGACTCAGCAGTATCCGGATATCAATGAGTTCTGCGATGTGTTGTGCGCAGGGCTGAAACAGTTGGTATCGGATGAAGGCCTGAATATGTCGGATGTAGTAGGCATAGGTTGCGGTGCTCCTAATGCCAATTTCTATTCTGGCTGTATAGAGCTGGCACCTAATCTGCCGTGGAAAGGCGTCGTGCCTTTCGCCAAACTCATCAGCGAGCGGATGGGTATCAAATGTACGATCACGAACGATGCCAATGCGGCAGCGCAGGGCGAGATGATCTACGGTTCGGCTCGCGGCATGAAAAATTTCATCGTCATCACATTGGGTACCGGTGTGGGAGCCGGGGTGGTGATTGACGGCAAACTGCTCTACGGGCACGATGGTTTTGCGGCGGAGTTGGGACACTGTAAGGTCGATCATACCGGGAATGGTCGTCTCTGTGGGTGCGGTCAGAGAGGTTGTATCGAGGCGTACGCCTCGGCTACCGGTGTGGCGCGCACCGCGAAAGAGATCGTCACCAGTACGACCCAATCGACGCTCCTTCGTCAGGTGGAGGATATTGATCATATTACTTCCAAGGATGTGTTCGATGCCGCTGAGAAGGGGGATTTGGTAGCCAAGGAGATCTTCGATTATACGGGACGTCTGCTGGGCGAAAAACTCGCAGACTTTGTGCATTTCTCCAGTCCGGAGGCGATCATCCTCTTTGGCGGTCTGACCAAGTCCGGTCATTGGATCATGGATCCTATCCGAGAGGCGCTCGACGCGAACCTCATGCCTATCTGGAAGGGTAAGATCCCGGTTTCTATCTCCGTACTCAAAGATAGCGATGCCGCCATCTTAGGTGCATCGAGTCTGGCATGGTAAAAACCCTAGTTGACTAGTAGACCAGTAGACCAGTTGACTAGATTTTTAAAAAATATCTTGCAACGTTTGTACCCATACGGCGTGTTCCGTGTGGGTACAGATGTCTATCTCACTTTCGATGACGGACCAATCCCCGAAGTGACGCCTAAGGTGCTGGCTATCCTGGATAAGTATCAGGTGAAGGCTACGTTCTTTATGGTAGGGGAGAATATAGACAAACACCCCGAGGTGTTTGAGCAGGTGGTTCGGGCGGGTCATTCCATCGGTAATCATACCTATAACCATCTCAAGGGGTGGAGAACCTCTCATGAGGAATACATGGCGAATGTGACAAAATGGGAAAATGCGTTCAATCGTCAATTAATCGTAAATCGTCAATCGTCCAATCGTCAATTATTCAGACCTCCTTACGGCAAGGCATGGTTTGGGCAGCGTTATGCTTTGCATAAAAAGGGCTATCGGCTCATCTATTGGGATATCCTGACGAGAGATTATGACCATTCTGTTACGCCCCAAGAGATGCTCGCGAATATACAACGAAACACCCGTCCCGGATCGATCATCAATTTTCATGACAGTCTCAAATCCAACGAACGGATGTTAACTGTTTTGCCGCAAGCGATTGAGTGGTTACAGGCGCAGGGTTATACGCTCAAAGCCCTCTGATCACATGTTGGCGTTGTAGTATTGCGGTTCGCCCGTCACTTCTTTGCCGAGCCATGCCGGGCGATCAAAAGGCTCATTCTCATCCCCTAACTCGATCTCTGCTAATACTAATCCGGCTTTGTGACCATAAAAGACATCTATCTCCCAGCACCGTTTATTCCCCTCATAATCAGGCGCAGGAACGATGTGACGTGTCTTGATAATCGGGTTAGGCAAACAGATCTTGAGTAATTCCTGAGCATCGCTCAGATCAATCTCTCTTTCCCATTCGAACTTCGCAATCCCTTCGCGCAGGAGGGACGACTTGATGGTCAAGAAAGCTTTCTCGTCACGGATTCGGACGCGGATCGTTTTGCCGGGCTCTTTGCATAAATAGCCCTGGATGATCTCGTGTTTCTCCGTTACTTGCGACAGATATTCTTCCGACTTAACAAGAAACTTACGCTCTATTTCAGTATTTTTTGCCATACCCACAATGAATTTTCTGCAAAATTACAACAATTTTTGCAGATATGCAAATATCAAGTGATTTTTTTAGGAGAAATTCTTGCATATTCCAATTTTTTGTAGTATCTTTGCACCGCAAAATGTGAAGACATGAACGAGAACCCATTAATTGCCATATTTGACAGTATCCGCGAAAACGGTTTCTCTGCTTATACACTCCAACTGATAGATAATTATACTAACAATATACTCAATGGAAGAACAAACATTCATCGATTTAATCTACAAGAGCATGCAGGACTCTGCACAGCAGGTGCGCCGCTCATTGGGGCGTACACCGTCTGTAGCTACGCGCGAGCAAGCCTTGAATCAAGTCGCGTTTCTCCAGAAAGCCAAGAAAGCAGCCCAAGTAATTGGGAAATAGATGCTAAGCAAGAGGAAGTGCTGCAACAATGGGCGGTGGCTAAAAAACTGTGGATACCGGAATCCGAAAAATGGATAATCTCAACTTTCGGACCTAAGATAGCACAGGGCGCAGAGGCAAAAGTCTATTATAAAGAAGGAGATATTTCTGTAGTAAAAGAGCGTACCTCCATTTATGCCACGCTTAGTAAAGCCCTTGAAGCAATTGTGTTGCACAACGCTCTATTTCCAGAAACGCCAATGAGTGTTATTGGCTTTACGCGTGACTCAGAAGGTCTGTTTCGTATCATTCTTACGCAACCATACATCGATTGTTTGAGGCTTGCGACCAAAGCAGAGATAGATGAAATGGTCGGAGTCAAAGGCTTTCATGACAATGGTGATGGTAATGGAGTGAACTATATCAGCGACCGCGTAAATTTGGAAGACATGCACCCTGCAAATGTATTCGTAGACCCTCAATCCAACAAACCGATTTGCATTGATTGCATCGTTAAATTTGTAAAGAAAGCATAAAATCCCGTCCCTCGCTGACGTTAAATGAATCTTAGGCCTGACCTCACGAAGATGGCTGCCGACAAAGCGGCTTTCATCGCGCAGAAGGATCTCTCGGGCGGTCGAAGAACCATGAAGAGCTTCCTCTGGAAACTCGAACTGGAAGCCTACAACCAGTCGAACGGCTAACGCCCAAGGCTAACACCCAAGGCTAAAAAAGGAAAATCGCTCTCTTTCGGGCGATTTTCTCTTTTTTATTTGCATATTTGCAAAATTTGTTGTACTTCGACCTTCTCCCCCATTTAAGATGGGGACCCCTTCGAAAGTACAGTCGCATTTTGCCGGATATATAGGCAAGGGCGGGCATTTTTTTTGAGAAAAGAGACTAACGTCAACCCTTAAAGGATCCTGAGCACCTATCCATGAGCAAGCTCCCGATTGACGCTCAGAGACCTTTAAGACGCGATAAATCGCTCCTTTTCTCAAAAAAAATCCCCGAACGCTTGCATATATGCAAAATTTGTAGTACCTTTGCACGTTAAATGGAATAATTATGCCTCGGACTACAAGTAAAAACGCAACTATATCTGCGGAGAATGGTTCGCAAAGACCTATCCGTGTGGAGAAATTAAGCGCTTGGAAAGCTGCGAAGCAGTTTTGCGAGGATCGGCGTACACGCATGATCATCGGCATCCTGCTCTTCACCTTCTCCATCATCGCCCTGCTTGCATATATCAGTTTCTTATTCACCGGAACATACGACCAATCCGTCCTCTCGATGGAGCATGCCGAGCGGATTGCGAACCGGGAGGCGATTCGTAATCTGTTAGGATTGCCCGGGGCGCATCTCGCGCACTTCCTCATTGACGGCAGTTTCGGCTTTGTCAGTGTGCTGCTCGTCGGGATGATCGGTATTTATGGGTTGAGACTGATGCACGTACTCAGGGATATTCCCGCTATCCGTATTTTCTGCTGCGGTACGTTCTGGGTCCTCTGGGGCGCTGTCGTTTTAGGGTTTGCCCAGCAAATGATTCATATGGGCGTCTTCCGGTGGGGCGGGCGGTTCGGTACATGGGCTGCCCAATGGATGAGCAGTTATATGGCTGCCACGGGCACGCTGCTCTTGTTGCTCTTGGCGCTCGTGATCTTCCTTATAGTGGCGGATCCTAACTTCATCGATCGATGCAAAGCCTTCGGATGGTGGATCAAAGGGCTCTTTGCTAAAAAACACAAGGAGGAAACAGCAGTGAGCCTTCCGGCTGACGAACCCGGAATGACCGAAGTAACAATCGATATCCCCCTCACGGAAGAGGAACCTCATCCTCACCCCAAAGCGGAGATAGAGGAGAATCCCAAAATGCCGGACGATGAGGTGACATTCACTATCGAGCCTGTACAGGAGGAGACGGGAGAGGAGAGGGAAGAACCGAGACTGGATGATAATAATGAACCTTTAGGCGATGCTCCGCTCCCGATGGAAGAACCGGAAAAGGTACAAAGTGACGATGTACAAAGGACGAAGAACGATCCGGCATTGGAGATTGAGGAGGTGAACGAGGATGAGTTGTACACCAAAGATCCCGACAAGCTCTTGGAGAAACTCGGACCCTACGACCCGCGTAAGGACTTGGAGTTCTACAAGTTCCCCTCGCTGAACCTGCTGAAGGTCTATGACAATGAGTCGGCACCGGTGATCAACGAAGAGGAACAGCGGGCTAACGGCGCACGAATAGTGACCACGCTTCGCAACTACGGCATCGAGATCGAGTCCATCAAAGCGACCGTAGGTCCGACCGTCACGCTCTATGAGATCGTTCCGAAAGCGGGTATTCGCGTAGCGAAGATCCAGGCGCTCGAGAACGATATCATGATGAGTCTCAGTGCGACAGGAATACGTATCATCGCTCCTATGCCCGGTAAGGGTACCATCGGTATCGAGGTGCCCAACGAGAAACCGCAAGTCGTTTCCATGCACTCGGTGATCGCTTCCAAACGTTTCCAAGACGAGCAGAAGATGAAACTGCCCATCGCCTACGGACGAACGATCACGAATGAGGTCTTTATGTTCGACCTCGCCAAGACGCCCCACTTGCTCGTAGCGGGTGCAACTGGTACCGGTAAGTCCGTAGCTATCAATGCAATCATCACCTCCCTGCTCTATAAGAAACATCCGGCAGAACTGAAACTCGTGATGGTGGACCCGAAGATGGTGGAGTTCGCTCCCTATAAACCGCTTATCAAACATTTCCTGGCGGCGATGCCGGACACCGATCCCGAGCAGATCGTCATCACCGAGTGCGACCGTGTGATCAATACCCTCAACTCGCTCGTTATCGAGATGGAGAACCGCTATAAGTTGCTCATGGATGCGGGTGTCCGCAATCTGGAGGACTATAATGACAAGTTCGTGCGCCGTAGGCTGAACCCGAATAAACTGGTAGCGGACAGTCTGCATCACCGGTATCTGCCCTATATCGTCATCATCATCGATGAGTACGGCGATTTCATCATGCAGGCAGGCAAGCAGGTGGAGACACCGATTGCGCGTATCACCCAGAAAGCGCGTGCTGTAGGTATGCACATGATCCTCGCGACCCAGCGTCCGTCCGTGAACATCGTCACGGGTGTCATCAAAGCGAATATACCGACCCGTATAGCGCTGCGTACCCAATCCGTCATCGACAGCCGTACCGTGCTGGATGCGAAGGGAGCGGAGCAGCTCATCGGTCGCGGAGACAGCCTCTATGCCGGTAACGCTTCCGTGACACGTATCCAGTGTGCGTTTGTCGATACGCCGGAGGTGGACGAGATAGTAAAGCATATATCCAAGCAGCAACGCTATACCGAGCCGTACCAATTGCCTGAATATGTAGGTGAAGGCGGCGAAGGGGATGCGTTGGCTCCGGGAAGCGTCGATATGAAACGGCTCGATCCGATGTTCGCCGATGTGGCACGGTATGTGGTCAGCAAACAGGAGGGTTCTACTTCCCGTCTGCAACGTGCCTTCGAGATCGGTTATAACCGTGCCGGAAAACTGAGCGACCAACTGGAGGCAGCCGGTATCGTAGGACCGAACAAGGGTCCGAAAGGACGTGATGTCCTCATCCAGGATCTGACCCAATTGGATCAACTCCTCGAAGAATTAGGCGTGAAATAACTAGTAGACTAGTAGACCAGTAGACCAGTAGACTAGTAGACCAGTAGACTAGTAGACTATCAAAATAATGCTATGAAACTAATGCTAATCATACTAACCATCCTTTCGTCTTTTTTGACGAATCTGGAGAATAAGACCCTGCAGTCGGATTTTACTATCACGATAACGGAAGAGGTCAATGCGCCGATGAACTACCCCGGGCAGATCATTCTGCATGGCGATCAGTTCCGATTGGAGATGATGGCTATCGAGGCGGCTTACGACGGCAAAACGATGTATATGTATTCGAGCGAGACGGACGAGTTGACGCTTTCCAATCCGACGGAGATGGAGTTGTTGGAGGCAAATCCGTTCTTGTATGCGAAGGCATTGTTGGATGTATGTAACATCACCGAAAAAAAGTCGCAGGATGGAACACAAACGATCATCACCCTGACGCCCAAGGATCAGTCTATCGGCATCAACCGATTCACGTTACATGTGCGCAATGCGGACCTCATGCCCCTAAAAGCGGAGATCAAAGAGGGGAAGAAGATTTCGTCGCTGAAAATGAAAGAGCCGAAGTTTGTGACTACGCCAAACGAATACGTACTCAAACCCGGTAAGAATACCTTCGTGAATGATATGCGTCTATAAAGTTGAAAGTTTAAAGAATGAAAGTTAAATGTTTGATAATAGGATCAGGTCCGGCAGGTTATACGGCAGCAATCTATGCGAGTCGTGCTAACATGGAGCCGGTACTGATTGAAGGACCGCAGTTAGGCGGACAGTTGACTACCACCACAGAGGTGGAGAATTTTCCGGGTTATCCGGATGGTGTAGAACCCTTCACGATGATGGATGATATGCGTCGTCAGGCAGAGCGTTTCGGTACGAAATTCGTCTCCGGCATCGTGACGAAAGTAGATTTCTCTGTCAGCCCGAAGAAAGTGATAGTGGAGGACACCGAAGAGTACGAAGCAGACGCAGTGATTATAGCAACAGGCGCTTCCGCAAGATACCTTGGCATCGAGTCGGAGCGTACCTACAAAGGACGCGGCGTGAGTGCTTGTGCTACCTGCGACGGGTTCTTCTATCGCAAGAAGACGGTAGCTGTAGTAGGCGGCGGAGACACGGCGTGCGAAGAGGCGAACTATCTGGCAGGGCTGTGCGAGAAAGTGTATATGATTGTCCGTAAGCCATACCTTCGTGCCTCGGAGATCATGCAGCAACGTGTGCTGAACAATCCTAAGATTGAGGTGCTCTTTGAGCATAACACGCTCCAATTAACCGGTGAGGGCAAGGTGCAGGGAGCCGATCTCGTTTACCGCAAAGGGGAACCCGACGAGACGATGAAGCATATCGACATCGATGGTTTCTTCCTCGCTATCGGTCATCATCCGAATACGGATCTTTTCAAGGATTACGTGAACCGTGATGCGGAAGGTTATATTATTGTGGAAGGTGATAGTCCGCGTACTAACGTACCCGGAGTTTTTGCCGCAGGAGACTGCGCTGATCCTCATTACCGTCAGGCTATCGTGGCGGCAGGTTCCGGCGCCAAAGCGGCTATCGAGGCGGATAAGTATATTAAGAGTTTGTAAGAAGAGAGTGCACCAACTCGTTTATAGACGTCTGACCATCATTGATGATAGTCAGGCGTTTATTTTGTGGGATAGAAGCATAGGCGTTCTCTTGCGCCCGTACACGTGCGCGAACCTTATATCTATTCGCGGGCAAAGCGTTCCCCTTATAATCGCGGGCAATGACGCGTTCGATACGCATCGCTTCCGGCGCTTCAACGACCACGATCTTATCGCACAAACTATCCAAACCTGCTTCGCAGAGAATAGCCGATTCGATGAATAAGACCGACTTGGAGGACTGCCCGTGACGGAGACAAATATCCGCTTTCACAGCAGGATGAACAATCTTATTGAGTTTCTCCAACAATTCTTTTTTGTCAAAGACGCGTTGGGCTACGTAAGCGGTGTTATAATGCCCGTTGACAAAAGCCTCTTCACCTAACAGGTTGATGATAGCGGCATGTACTTCTTTATTCTCCGCAATGATCCGTTTCGCCTCACGGTCACAGTCATAGACCGCGAAGCCCTGCTTCTCCAATTCCCGAGCGATAGTGGATTTACCGCTGCCTATGCCTCCTGTAATGCCGATGATCATATTAGAACTGGAAATAAATGAACGGTTGCATCTCTGCCGAGACGAACTGATAGATGACGACGATAGCGAGGCAGACGGCAATGACCATCAGCCAAAGAGGCATTGCGCTGAACCATAAGCGGTAACGTCTTTTCCAGTTGGTAGGAAGCCAGTGAATAGCCATTCCGGCAATGAACATCGCTACGACCCATCGGTACTCCCAAAGGAAATCCGGAATAATGGCATTGCTCCATGCGCCGCCTATCTGATTGACCATGTTCTTCGCCGTTTCCCATGCTACCTCGTTCGCTGTTTCAGGGTCGAGGTTAGAGGAGGAGCGGAAGAATAGACGTGTAAACGTGATGAACGTGAAGGTCTGCAAGACAGCCCAAGCTTTGGCTAATTGAGAATTGATAATTGCTAATTGAGAATTAACCGTTATGTCTTGCGTGATCAGCCAATAGATATATCGGATGGCCGTACCCACCCAGATGATAGCCGCCCAAACGGCAAAGAGGCGCCAAGCCGGCAGATGGGTGTAGTAATCCGCACAACAGAGTCCGGCGGTAAGGAGCGACATCAGGAAGAATCGTGTATGCCAGTTCATCTCCCGCCATATTTTCTCGACAATCATTCCAATGCCGTTGATACCACCCCAGATGATGAAATTCCAACTGGCACCATGCCATAAACCGCCTAATACCTGCGTGATGAAGGAGTTGAGGTTGGCGTAGAGAAGCTTGCGCTTCTCGACCGCTGCGCTGTTGGACAGCTTTGCTGTAAGACCGTTCGCTTCGTTCATTGTAAGACCGCTTCGCTGTAAGACTTTATCGCCAATCGCCACGCTGATCATGAAGAGGGCGAAGGGGACGAGGATCTGCCACCACCATCCGGTGAGCGCGGCAGAAACAAAAGCAATCAAACTCATCCAGAAATAGGTACCGAAACCGATAGTCCGATTACCGCCTAAGGGGATATACAGATAGCCTTTGAGCCATCTGCCCAGCGACATATGCCATCTTCTCCAGAA
>Ga0256407_10007786_pt1 | contig 15949 bp, 21 predicted proteins | sample RumenRJG_04DNA_FD_193489 | JGI IMG/M metagenome (GOLD analysis project Ga0256407, IMG submission 193489) | Bovine rumen microbial communities from Lethbridge, Alberta, Canada - RJG_04 | ecosystem: Host-associated > Mammals > Digestive system > Stomach > Rumen | place: Canada: Alberta...
AAAGCATGTATAATATAAATCGATAGGAACATGATTTCACCCCATACAAGGAACCTACAGGTACCAATATTATGTAAACCAGCCTGTAATTCCAATGCATAGCAAATTGTCAGAATATTCTGATAATTAACCAAAATAAGAAAAGGTACATTTACGTACCTTTCCTTGCGTATAATTATGAATTGTAAGAATATTTTGTTATTCTGAAATTGTGATTTCAGGAAAGTCAGCTAACACTTGATGGTATAATGCAATAGCACCTTTTACGTTTGGATGAGTTCCGTCTTGATTCAACATTTCAGGGTACCATTGAGAGCCTTGTTCTATGCCACCTACAGCTGAAGCAAAGTCAACATATCTATAACCACTGTTTTTAACCCATTGATTTTTATATGTGTTATTTTTTGCCGGGTTGGTTACATTTGGTATGGTTGCTAATATAGGTGTTATATTATTGTTTTCACATATTTCAATCATTTCTTCGATTGATTGTAGCCAAGTAGTGTTTATTGTGTCGGTATCAGGGTCATTCATACCCATACACCACAACACGTATTTAGGTGTGGCGTGTGTTAAATTTGCTTTGAATGATTTTAATGCCCATGTTGAATTTCTTCCTGCAAAACCATCTATTAATTGGTAATACCCATCATCAATTAGATAATAAGCCCATCTATTAGTTGTTGCGTATCCTAGATAACTATCACCATATATAAATACAGGTTTATTATAATTCAATGATGTCCATCCAAAACTACAATTTGTTAAATCACTTCCTACGCTTTCAACAAAAATTTTACCACTATCACCATACCAATTAGGCATTATTTGTTCAAATACATTACCACTTGAAATAAGTTTTAAATATGCGTTATATGATGTTTGATTTTTTATTAAAATTTCAACCTGAATATTATTCTGAATTGTTAAATTATGAGGGTAGGTATGTATAATATTACCACCTAAATATTCGTATACGTTGGTTGAATCAATTTTAATATAATTACTTTCGCTATCACTAACACCATGCCCAAGTTGTAAAATATTAAATGTGTTTATTGTTCCGCTAAAAGATAATATTTTGCCATTTGATATATGATTTTCTTCAAATTCCCATTTTTCATTATTTAGTGAACCATGTTTTGTTATTGATTTCTGTTTTAATACATCATCATAAATGGCACCTAACATTTTTGCCGGTGGTGGATAGACAGAGCTTGTTAAAGTGTCATCAACAATAGGTAATACGTATTCACCATTTTTAGTAATTGTGATTGACGGCATCGTTGTTAAATCTTGTGGTGTTAAAACATATAAAGTTAAAATTACATAATCAACGCCTTCAGGTACAATATAACTTGGTGTTATATTATCTGTTCCTGCTGATGGTATAATATCTTGTTTATAATCATATGCTGCTACAAAACGGATATTTGTTCGTACAGGGTTGTTACTTTTAATAATATCACCAACATCAACTTTAATAAAATTTGAGTATGCTAAAATTTGTTCACTATCTGCCCTTGTACCACCATCTTTATTGACCCAACCAAAATCAATAGCTGTTACATCTTTTATAACATTAAATTTAGCATCTTTTAATTCTGTCACATTTTCTATTTCTTTAATTGAATAGTAACCTGCTGCTGATTTTATTTTAATTTGTGGTAAAGTATTATAATCATTAATATTATCTGTAAATAATGTTAATTTCAAGTAAGAAATATTGCTTGGCACTTTGTAACTATATATTATATTATCTGAACCAGCTGCCGGCACTATATTCTTATTATTATCATATGCTGCAACAAATCTTATACCGTCATTTCTAATACCTGTTGATGTTATATAATCACCTGCTGTTACCGGTATAAAATCCGTGTAAGCTATGCTATCATTTGTTGTGTGTACTATACCTGAACTATCTACCCACCCGAATTGTATTGGTCTACCTTGATAATATCTAAGTGAAACACCATCATTAATATCTGCAAAATCGAGAAGGGAATATTTAATATCCAATTCTCTATTTGTTACTTCATTATCGGTCATTGAAATAACATCATCTATTTGCCCACGTACAGCATCACCGGCGTTTGGATATATTTTACCATTGTAACCTGTTCTAATATCAATTACTTCTGCGTCTCCGGATGTGCTTCCCGGAGTGATTGCTTGTGTTAAATTATCAACACGTGCTTCAAGTAAATCAAGTTGATTTTGATAATTTTGAATCAATGGTTGTAGTATTTCTGCAAAAGTTCCATCACTAACCATCTCATCAAGTTTAGTATTAATTTCTTCCTGAACATCAAGATTATCAAAATAATCATTTGTAAATTGCTGAAGTTCATTAAAAGCATTAAGAAGTGAAGCAACGTTTTCTTCAACAGCACCAACATCCTCAATAGCTAAATTAATAACATAGACAACTTTATTTAGTAGTTCCATATATGATAATGAATCATCATATATAGTTGGTAAAACCATCTGCACCCAATATCTAAATTTACCTTGGCCTGAATACGGTTTTAAATTAGGTGTAAAATTTACTGCCATTTTTAATTCCTCACTTTCTTAATAAATCATCATAAATAAATCGCTTAATTCATCAATAACCATTTTATCTATATTTAAAAATGTTTCCCTAAATTCTTGTAACATTTGCATATAAGATTTACCCGGGTATTTTCCTTTTATCAGTTCTGAATATTCTTCCAATGTGTTTTTAGAATGTTCACCTGAATCTGTTCTATTATCTGTATAAGTGTTAGAACCTTCAGAATTTGTAACAGTTTCATGTTCCATATTTAAAACTGTATCTTTGTTTGATGTCTGTTCCCGGTCTTCAGTTACTTTTGTTGCATTGGTTAAATATGAATCATTATCTATATTCTGTACAGAACCCTGTGGTGTATCGGAATATTTATTCCAATTTGTCGCATCGTCCGTAAATGTGCCTGTTTCGTCTGTTGTATCGGTTCCTGTAAAATTCTGTGTTGACGATTCATTATCGGAACCTGTATGCACCGTTGACCCAACATTAGAATTTTCACCTGTTTCTTGACCTGTTCTATCCCCGGAACGTAAATAATTTACATCTTCAAATATATCATATTTAAGTAGTTCAGAATTATAAAGTTGGTTATAATACGGCATTATTTCTAACATACGTGATTCAAGGAACAGTTTCCATCTTCCATATGTTTCAGCACATATTTCCCGGGTGTAATATCTTTTTAAAATTTTCTTTTCTAGTCCGGCCTTATATTCAGGGTCAAAAATTGGATAATCAAAAGAAAATATCTTGCTGTGTGATTTATTTAAAATATCTTCTATGGAATTATACCCTTTAGATTCAAGTTCACCTGCTAGTGATTCACATATATATCTAATTTCAGTTGTGTATTTACTCATTTATATCACCCTCTTCCGGATAATCACCCCACGGTTCCATTTCAGAATTTTCAGAATTTTCACGGAAATTTACTTCAATTTCAGGTAAACCTTTAGGTAATATAAACATTTCATTTATCTTTTCTGCAGCTTGTCTACGTGCTTCAAGTCTACTATTCCGTGAGGCAACGGTTCCACCCATTTGCCTGTTTACCTCATCTGTTATCATTCTTTCTTTTTTCTGATATGTTATATTTGCAATCCCTAAAAATGATAAGGCTTCATTCCATATTTCATTTCTAAGCATTTGCAATCTGTCAGCTATAAACGGTGCATCGGTTTTTAAAACCTGTATAGGTTCAATAGTTAAATTTGAATCACCATATATAACGGGTTTATTACCATCATACTGTTCATATAGGTTAGTTAAAGATAATTGTTGCTGTTCTGAACCTTTTAATAGAATTGGTGTTTTTTGTGCTTTAGCATTTATATCTATAGTTCTATCTATATCCCATAAGCGTGACGCAAAATGCCATACAACAGGTTCAGTATTAATGTGAAGCTGATTATTATATATAATAACAGAATCATCTTTATCAAGTTGTTTCTGATAACCGTTAATAGCATATGCTCTACGTCTTACAGGAATACCATACACATCAAAACCACCTGACAAGGTGCATTGCAGGGCTAAATCACCCATAACTTCATCAGTAAAGTAAACAGCATTACCATATAGAAAAAGCGTTTTTTCTAAAAATCGTTCATCCACCGTTTCAGGTAAATTTGACCATTCAAATTGTGAAATTGCTAAGTCCATCAATCTGTAATAATAATAACTAAATGATGCATTATTAAGTGTAGCAGATTGATTTAATTTTGTATGTTTTCTTCTTCCGTTTTTTCTACTCATTATTCTACACCCTGTTATCTAAACTATAATCACCAACATTATTACCATCATTCCACCACGTTATACCCCTATTATATATTTCTGATATTTTTTTCATATCATCATTTGGTGCATCCCCGGTAAAAACGCAAGTTGCGGTTTTGATATATGTCCAATATCTGCGTGCATTTCTGTTTGGCACGGCTAACTCGTTAACCTGATAACCAAAATAATCAAAGAAATCATCAATTCTTTTTGCCATGTCATTAGTGATACTTACACGGCCACCAAAAAATGTTTGAAGTCCCGAAGCACAATTCACGCCACCGTTATTTTGTGAACCTTTTACAATATCTGCAGCTATACTACTCGTATATGCCTGCGATAAAATGTTTGATACCTGACCTATTGTTCCACCTGCTACCATTCCAACAGGATTAGTTGAATATGTTGCTGCTATTCCCATTTGACCAAGTGAAGCAACAGAATTTAACGCTATTGGTATTGAATTTTGTGCTACCCATGCCTTATAAGCATCAACATTCCATGAACACATAGGGTAGCCTGATAATTCAATAGCTTCAGTATTTAGTGTTGTATCTCCTGCTAAAGGGTCATAACCACCAACATTTTTATATGCTTCAGGTCTTAGTGATACTTGTACAGGTTGTGTAATAGTTGAACGTGCTATAAGTATTGGTTGAAGGTTATCAAAGAATTCATATCTAAGTGTTAAAGATGAACCATTGGCATTATCAACATGATAATAATTAAAAGGATATGTATATAATTTTCTATTTCTTGGTGTATAACCATCTAAAGGTACATTGGAAGTTAACATAGTAGCGGTATGTTTTAACGTTCCGCCACCTGTATGCCTTGTTAATTTAATACCGCCGGATGAAGGTATTACATCCAAAATACAGGCTTTTGGCACCATATACATAGATAATATAGAATCAGGTGAAGTTACATATTGTGTTACTTTAGCATTTATTCCCGTAACATCTGTAATATCATATGCCCATAGTTCTGCAGCACCATAAACACCATCATATACATTGCCATCTGAAGTTGTGGCACGTACATCAACAATAGCAATTATTACCGCTAATGTATTTAGCATTGCATTGTTTGGTGTATTTGGGAATGTTAGTTCATTATAATCATTAAAAACATATTCACCTAAAGCAACAGGTTCAGGAACGATATTTCCACCTATAACATCAGTAGTTGTATGTGAACGTTCTATATAGCATTGGCCTAAAGTGTAATCAAATAACCAAGTCTGCATAACATCAATTTCAAAAGAAATTTCTGTAACCTCATTATTTATATATTCTATGGATGTAACAAAAGCATAAAACCATTTATTAGAAAATGCTGAATTTTGGAACATCATATAACTACAATCATAACAGGAACCTATATTTAATTGCAGGCGTGCTGTACCCCTTCCGGTTCTTTGGAATGTTTGACTTGTTAAATTGTGTTTAGTTTTTCCAAGAAAATAATTCCTTTGTGATACTTCATCATCAAAGTAAATGGTGTGTTCATATGTGTTATCTAAATTTACACCTGTTAATAATCTAATATTGGTAGATGGTTGTATATACATAAAATCACCTTTTTAAGGAATAGGTAAAAGGGTAAATAATTACCCTTTTACCTTTTAAGGAGGTTATCATCAAGAGATGAAAAAATTATGCTCTTTTCTGCCATGTAGATGGGCCTGCTGTGGATGATTTATTATCCCAACGCTGTGATGTAGAATCATAATATGTGTCACCAATCTTAACAGTTAGTATGAAACTTTGTTCAAGTGCAGTTGGTGGAATCATAACAACGCCATAATCCTGTACACCTACACCAAGAGCTGTAGCTGATTCAGTCTGCAATAGGTGAGCATATCCCCAATTAATACCACCATCATCAGCACTCATAAGTGTTAGGGTTACTGTACCTGTGTTCGGGTCAACATCACGGGATTCTACTTTAATTTTAATAGATGCAGGTGGTTCAGGCTGAATAGCAGCATCGGTAAATACAATAGCATTACTAAATGGTGAATTGGAAACTGTCTTCCATACGTTATAGAAATAATTCCAATACATACCGGAACTTACGTATTTTTCTGTCATCTTATTATTGTTGTCATAAACCTGGAACCATTCCTCATCAATAAGAACCGCAACCACGTTATTCATCATAGCGAGTTCTTCATCTGTAATAGGTTCAATATAATCAGATTCAGCACGAATTTCTTCAAAACGTTCATTATCAAATTCATTCCATTTATCAATCAGTTTTAGTCTTCCCATGAAATCAGCTTTTTCCATATTGAATGCAGCTGCAAGTGTTTTTACATCATAACGTGCATTGAACATTGCATCCATAAAGATATACTGATTTTCTTTTGGTGTTGTGGTTTTTACGTTCTGCTCATTATAATCACTACTCATAAAAGTAATCATGTTGGATGCACCACGGAAAGCAACGGCATTTTCATCAAAATCAGCAGATGAATCAACCACTACTTCCTTCATTCTTCCATGTGTGATACCCTTAATAAGCAAATATTTAAACAGAAGGAATTCATCATATTCTGCAGCCGTATAAACAGAATCAACAATTTTTGCTATCATATCCTGAACACCATCAATAGACAAAAATGCCTGTTTTAGCTCTTCATCCTGAATAGTTATAGGATACTGAACCTTCCAATTGATAACATGGAAAGCTGCACGAACATCAGCAAGTGTACGTTTAAATTCACGTTCATTAGCCTTTTCAACATTGAAATCACGAACGCGTGCAATATTTACAAATACTTCTTCAATTGTTTCACCGAATTCAATATATCCCTTCTTTAAATCCCTGTAAGGGTTATTAAATGTTGCTGATTTAATTCTAACAAGGGCAATACGGTTTACAAGGGCGTTAATGAATTCATTTGCAAGTGCAGGTGTACCATATATTTTTTCACCGACACGTGGAATATCAACAGCAGTTTCTACTACCGGAACGGTGTTCTGATACTGAAGTGATGCATTTTGACGAATCACATTCATAATATCAATGGCACTTGCATTAAGTGTGTTATAAGCTATTTTTCTTGGCATATTATTTATCCTCACTTTCTGTTACTTCTTCAAATAATTCTTCAAAGGTAGTAGGTGCATCTTCTTCCTGTTCTTCTATAAGGTTTACATCCTCAATAAAAGAACCATCTTCATCTTGGCCACCTTCAAAAAACCTATCACGATAACGTTTACGCCAATCGGCATCAAGTTCATTATACTTAGATTCCCAATCAGTTACATCTGCTATTTGTCTTTCATATTCAGCAAGTGTATCATTCATATCTTCAATAAAACCGATTGCTTCATCTGAAGTATCTTCTCCAAGAAATTTCCTTAGAGTTTCCATCATTTCAACAGAAGTTTTAACCATTTACTTTTTACCTCACTTTCTTATTAAAATATATATCGAATCATCTTCCATATTTTTAAACCAACGATTCCACCACCACCTTCAACAGGTGGAAGTGTAGGAATGTTTTCAAGTAAATTATAATAATACCTTGCCCATTCTCTACGTTCTTGTTCAGCTACTACCCCGGCACGCTCATAGTTATAAAGCCATGCAGATGCACAATCTTCAGGTGAATTATTTGATACCTTATATTGTGCTAAAGTTTCAGGGTACGCAGTTGTGGGAATATATTCCCCTAAAGGGTCTAAATCTATGAAATCTAATTGTTTATAACCATCATCAATATCCCAACCCTGTGATGATGCATAATTTGTCCATTTTGTTGATGGTGTCCATTGTGCTAAACCATAACCGCCTGAAGGGTCAACTATTAAATCCTGCCATATGCCCGGGTTAATTGTTGATTCACGCCAAAAGTTACCAAGTAAACCTGAAATAGCGTTCCTGTTCCAACCTTTAGTAGTTAAATATGCTGCAGTTATAATAGCATTATTATCACGTTCTTCCTGTGTTAAATACCTATTTCCTTTTATCCATTCCCAAGTTTGCCCGGGTGTACTTCCCGGTAAATACATAAAACCTGCAAATTTATAAGGCCTATGTAATATAGAATTACCAATCCAATCATTAGATAAATAATTATCTTCAGTATAGAAAAATGTGCCACCATAACCGCTATTACTTGTTAATATATGTGTAGGTGAATATATTTCTTCAACTACGGCAACGTGACCATCATAATAATTATACGGGTCATACCAACAAGCAATTGCACCAAGTTCCGGGGTTTGTCCTTTTTGAATTTGTGACGGCATAGTCTTATACCAATCACCTGCATTACCTAAAGGCATAAAAATAGGTTTAGTACCAAGAAGTTCCCACCATCTACCATAACAGTATGTAGTGCAGTTTGGCATGGGATACCCGGCCTTTACAAAAGGATTATCGATGCTGCTATATCTATAATCACTTCTTATACCATAATCACTTAATCTTGGAAGGTACCCCATATAAACTACCTACTTAATATTTCATTTACACGTTCTTGTACTTTGGTAAAATCATAACCTGCTGCTTCAAGTTTCTTTTTTCTTGTATTACCATTTCCCCATTTTCCTGCTATTACTTCATGTGCAATAACATCAACAGATTTATGTGTTAATAAATAATTTACTCTTTTTTGTACTTCGGTAAAATCATAACCTGCTGCTTCAAGTTTCTTTTTTCTTGTATTACCGTTTCCCCATTTTCCGGCAATTACTTCTTTTGCTATTACATCAATATCTTTTTTATCTGTTACATCAACAACTAATCCCCATTTTGGTATACCATAACCTGTTATGGTATTATTAGTTCTTAGATATGTTTTTCTCATAACTTTACCATTTCCACCACCTGTATTGCCTTCTATGGTGTAAACATATCCTGAATCAAAATCAACAACAATTCCGGTATGATTGTTACCAAAAAATATTTGTGAACCTATTTGCGGTAAAGTGGAAAATGCATTATTCTGCCTATAATAATTTGCAGAAAAACCAACCCCGGCACCTAAAGATTTTTTAGGTTGATATAACATTTTCCTGCCAATTTCTTCACCAAAAGATTTGAAAAATAACCAATCAACAAAAACATCGCACCAATCATAACCATCCTTAGGTGTATTATAGAAGTCACCTAAGCGGTCTAAATCTTTTGCATACTTGGTATGTTTACCTGAAGTAGGTTCATATCCAACTTCTGCCCGGGCTAAATTTACAACCTTGTTAACAGCATCTTTTAATAGCATAATTACAACCTTATTTCTTTAATTCTGAAACTAAATAGTTAATTAATCCCTTTAATTCATCCAAAATAGATGAATTCTTGTCAAGGCTATCCCGCATACATTTCATTTCATCCCGGTGTTGCTCATCTTTTTTCATAATGTACCAAAATAAAGCACCGGCCACTACAATAGGAAAGCCTAAAGTTGAAATAGTTGATACAATTGCTTCATAATCCATAATAATCACCTACTAAACCTTTAACTATAACATACTCTTATAATAGTGTAAACCATGTAAAAAGTCAATATATTCTGAATATTTGAAATTTTCAGAATATTATGATAACATGAACATATGGGAAATATATACTATGATGGTACAAAACTATTAAATCTTAAAGATATAAACGGTGAAAAACCGGGTATTATTATGTGTACCGGGAATAGGTCTGCAGGTAAAACTACCTACTTCAACCGTTATGTTGTTAATCGATTTAAAAAGTATAATGAAAAATTTGTTTTGTTGTATAGATATAAAGATGAATTGGATGGTGTATCAGATAAATTTTTTAAAGATATAAACACCTTATTTTTCCCTAAAGATACCATGGAATCTGAAAAAAGGGAACATGGTATATATCATAATTTATATCTAAATGATAAACACTGTGGTTACGCCTTGGCTATGAATTCAGCCGATAGAATAAGGAAGTTATCACATTTTTTCTCAGATGCTGAACGTATACTTTTTGATGAATTTCAGACAGAAACAAATAAATATATACCGGGTGAAATAACCAAGTTTAGAAGTATATACACAACTATTGCTAGAGGTCAGGGGAAACAGATAAGGGATGTGCAGGTTATAATGTTATCTAATGCTATAACATTATTAAACCCATATTATCAGGCCTTTGGAATATCTGAGAGATTGCAAAAGAATACAAAATTTTTACGTGGTGAAGGTTTTGTTTTAGAATTCACTTTAAATGAAAATGCACGTGATTCTATGAAGCAATCTGCTTTTAACCGTGCTTTTATTGATACAAAATATTTAGACTTTGCTGCTGAAAATGTTTATTTAGATGATAATAAATCGTTTATAGATACACCAAAAGGTAACAATAGATATATTGGAACCATAATTTATCAAAATAAAAGCTATGGTTTACGTTCTTATGATGACTTAGGTATTGTTTATGTTTCTGATAAACCTGATTTAACATATCCTTTTAAAATAGCGGTAACAACAGCCGACCATGATATAAATTATGTGATGCTTAAAAAGAATGATGCCTTTATTACAGGTTTACGATGGTATTTTGAAAAAGGCTGTTTTAGGTTTAAAAATTTACAAAGTAAATCGGCAATACTAACAGCACTATCATATTATTAGTATATACTGAATCAAATATAACTATTGTACTTTCCGGAAGGGTCAGCTGAAAGTATGCTGCCGGAAACTATACGGTTCACCCAACCGCTTTAGCTTATTTTGATTCTAAAGTATAGACAAAATACCCCTTGTAACAGGGGTATTTTTATTATACCCATAATGTAATACTTTGGTTATCAATATAGAAATCTTTTATAAAACGTTCTTTTAATCTTTTATAGGCCTTGTTATTTTCACGTTCTAATTCTTCAATAGTTCCTGAAATAACTCTATCACCTGTTTCAAAATCTTTAAAAAATACATACATTTTACTATTAGTGTTGTTAATAATTACATTACTTTTCATATTATTCACCTACCCTTTTCTTATATTCTAAGTAATCATATAACAGTATCGCATGATATTCATTTAAAGAATCAATCCAACCTTTTAATTTTAGCTTTTCTTCACGTTCTTTTTTAATATCACTTGCAATTTTTAATTTTCGTTCTAAATTATTTAATGTTGGTGTTAAATCTTTACATTTCATTATCTCTATTCCTTAAAACTTCCATTGATAAATCGATTAAACCTTTATTTATTTGTTTTAACCATGATATTTCTGATTTTAATCGCTTGGTATCATTTTCTAATTTTGTTTGTAATGCTACAATTTCATTTTTAGCATTACGTAAAGCATTATCTGTAAATTCAAAATTCATTTTTATAAATTCATAATCTGTACTTATTTTTAAAAATTCACCTTCCAATTCTTTAAATGTTGTTATCAATCTACCATCTTTTAATACTATACCTTTTTCTTCTTTCATTATTATCACCTTATTTCATAATCAACGTCTACTAACACTACACCACCGGGTATTCGTTTAGGCCTTAGTTTTCCCGGAACCTTTAAACCACGTTTAAAATCTTTTATGGTTCGTTTCTTCTTTAAAAATTTTATTTCTTCATCTGTAAATTCTTTTCCTGATTCTTCCCAATCTTGGTTTATTGAATAAATAAATAACTCTTTACTTTTACCCGGCATACCTGCACATTTTATATCAATTGAACCATCTATAACTTCTAAATAGGTTTTTTGCCTAACAAATATAGCTTTTTCAAAATTTGATTCATGCGCCCATTTGCAAAATTCATTATCATCTAATTCAATACCACCAATTTCACCAATTGATAAATCGCAATGAAGGGAATCTGTATCAGCATAACAAAAACCTTTTTTCCCGGGATGGTAATTCTTTTGTGCAGCTCTAATTGTAAAATTTCTTGCATAACTTGTTATTGCTGAACCAATAGGGATGTACCCCGGCTTTTTTCCTGTATCATCATTTATGTAATATTCAACAACCCCATCATCATCTAATTCACCCATTTTAAATCGTGAATAGGGTGAAGTTGCCATTTTACCATATAGATTATTTAGAAATAATTTTGCTTCAGTACGCCTTGCACCTTTAGAATTCATTTTTATTTCACGGTATTTATCAATATAACCATCAAATAAACCTTTTTTAGAATCGAAAAAACAACCATCTAATATTTCAAAATCTTCAACATTGTAATGTTCTAAAAATAAATAGTAATCTGTCATGGTTAGAGTTAATACAGGAATAGCAGGCACAATTGAACCATCTGAATCAATGTATTCCCTAAAATACATTTTTCTTTTATTATCCCATATATCTGAAGTGGTTAAATTTTCTGTGCCTTTATAGAACCATGTTCCCTTAATTTGAATAAAAGGTAAATAACCATCCTTTATATGAAACCTTGTTTTAATTCTAATGAAAAAATATTTACGTTCTTCTAATGCTTCATCAGGAATATAATTTCCCTTCCAAAATACAGGCAGGCCTGTGGGGTAGTAGTTTCCACTCATACTATGCATCATAGAAGGGTAAAGTGAATTTACATCAACAGTACACCCTTTACCAATTAATTTACCTTGTTTTTCAGGGTTAACATAACACCATCCACCTTTATATGATTTACGTATCCATTCACCAATATTATTAGAACCATATTCAGCATCAATTGGATATTCGTATACGTTCGGAAAAAGTGATTTTAGAGTATCCCTTCTGAACCTATTTTTAAATTCATTAAAACAACAACTACCAATTGTTAATCTGTCATGCCCTTCTTGTTCTAAAAACTCTAATGCCTCTTTAACAACAAGAACATCGTTCTTTATATATTCCTGTTCTTCTTCAGTAATCGTGCATCCTGAATATCTAAAACCTTTATACTCCATTTCTAATTTTTGGTGTTTAGTCTTAAAATCTTTTCCAATCTTCTTAACACTAAAAGGTAACAATTTTAAAGAATCCCTTATTTCAATAAAACCATTATTTGTTTTAACCACAATGTAATACCATTGGCCACGGTCAGATATGAAATATTTATATTCATTTATTTTCATATCCTTTTCTTTTTTCCATGCTAAATTATCAGTATCATATGAACCTGTTATAGCAGGTTTAAAACCATTAGTAAGTAGATAAGAAAGCCAAAATTCACCATCAAATTTCAAGTTATGATAATATACCTGAACATGGCCGGGATAACTAACTAAATATTTAAATGTATCATCTATAGAATGAAATATAGAAACATCCTCAGAATAAAAGGGTACTATAGCAGATGCCCATACTTCCGTAAATTCTTGCCCTTCATATACTGTTGTTTCAAAATCACCCATAAATTTAGTGTATTCTTTAGTTTTCATAATGATTCACTAACAATAGAAATTTCTTTAGATTCCTCTTTGGTCATTTTTACACCGGAACGGATAAGTTCAGAAAATGTAACAAGTGCATCATGGATACGTAAACTGTCACCTTCATAAAATATAATTTCAGATGCACGTTTTACAAAATCTTCATCAATAGCATTTATACCTGATACCACTTTATAATATCCATATGTTTTTATTTCTGATTTTAGAAGGTTATTAAGATAAGCAGCTGATTCAGATGATGGATATGTATTTATTAATTCTATTATGTTCTGATAAACTAAATCATTTACCTTTGGAGGTGTTAATTTACCTTCCTTAATTGCTTTTCTTGTTTCAGCACCTTTAACAGCTGCACGTTCACGTTCTATTTGCCTACCACGTAAACCGGGAACCATAACAGAACCAAGTTCAAAAGTAGCTGATTCATATAATTTTTTAGGTGTTAAAAATTGTAATGCCCTTGTGGTTTTATTGGATAATTCCCTTTTAAATTCTTCACTAAAATAATATCCACGTTTTTCTGCACGCCTTATAAATGAGCGTACCCGGTTTAATTCCTTCCTTCTTTTTTTGGTCAATTTATACCACCACTTTCTTTAAAATTAAAGGGTAGCGTTTACGCTACCCTTATAAAGTTTTAACTACTCATTAAGTGCAACACCCAAGTAACCAATTAATAATTTAGCTTCCTGCACCGTCATAGTGATACCCTTTGACATTTTTGTGTGCTCAGAATTCCAATCACGAATATCTACCTTAGGTTCAGCACCATTATACGATACTAAATTTACTTCCCTTGTCCAACCGTTTTCATTAGTTGGCCTAAGTGCAGCGATACTTTTTACAATCTCAAACTTGAATTCATTTGCCATAATTATTTACCTTCTCTTTCTACTTCTACAGCATACTTTAAATAATTTTCTATTGATAAGAAGTATGATACTTCTTTTTCAACCATCTTTTGAATTTTAACTACTTTGATTTTTTTGGAATCGTATTCCTTCTGCAAATACTTTAAAGCTGATAATTTATCTTTAAAGTACGGTGTTAAAAATGTATCAGTATATGTGACACCATCGTTTAGTTTTACAATAAGTGCCACCACTTCACACCTTTTAACATTCCTATATACCCCGGGTTTTCTCGGCATTAATATCACCCCCTTCCTTTATGCTATCCCGGTAAAGTTCATATTTTAGGAACCAATTATCATTCATAAGGCCTTTTTCTTCTATTCTTAACATATTTTGTTTATTATCTAACCATTTATCAAAACAAGTTACCAACCACGCTATAAAGAAAGAAATTGCCGTTACAGATATGAAAAAAATTATATTAATCATTAAATACACCACCTTTTGATTATCCCATGAATATCGCTAAATGGTCTTTATAAAAAGCAAAATCATCACAATATTCATCTTCATCTACTGTATTTAAAAAATCACCTACAATAGTACAATATCTATTGCCATCATAATATACAATTACTTGACAACTTGGATAAACATGCCTTAATAATTCCTTAATTTGCATCATCATCTTCACCTTCTTCCACTTCTACATAAATACCGGAAAAGAAATTATCTACTATTTCATTCATTACTTCAAATATGGTCATGTTGCACCTACCTTTATTAACACTACCCTGCCGGAATTATCCGGCAAGGTTTACGTAAACTGTTAAACCATTATCTAAAACAGCCACAGTTCTATAATAACCTTCTTTATCACATATTACTTTTATTTCTGTAACATAATCTAAAAACAACCTTGCATTTTCTTTATTACTATATGTTACAAATTTACCATCAACACATTCCGGATAATTCTTTTCCCAATCGAATATACGTGCAGCCTTTGTATTATTTATTAGTTCCTGAATTTCTTCTACTGAATACATTAATTCATCTATTGCAGTGTTTCTTTGTTTTGCTCTTTTTAAAGTTTTCATCTTTTAATTCTCCATTTCTTTTTTAATGTTCCTGTATCTGATATAAATAATGTACCACAAATAAAAGTACATTACAATACATTTTTTAATTCTTTAGAATTTCTTAAGAATTGCATAAGTAACCATGTTACTGAATAAATAAAAGGTACGTAAATGTACCTTTTCTTATTTTGGTTAATTATCAGAATATTCTGACAATTTGCTATGTATTGGAATTACAGGCTGGTTTACATAATATTGGTACCTGTAGGTTCCTTGTATGGGGTGAAATCATGTTCCTATCGATTTATATTATACATGCTTT
>Ga0256407_10007790_pt1 | contig 15945 bp, 13 predicted proteins | sample RumenRJG_04DNA_FD_193489 | JGI IMG/M metagenome (GOLD analysis project Ga0256407, IMG submission 193489) | Bovine rumen microbial communities from Lethbridge, Alberta, Canada - RJG_04 | ecosystem: Host-associated > Mammals > Digestive system > Stomach > Rumen | place: Canada: Alberta...
GGGTTCGGCACATGAGAATTGCCTTCGGCAATGGTGCCGAACCTGCTAAATTTACATATTTGCCCGTAGCTACTCGACTCCATCAGCATGCTGATGTCGCTCGTGGCTCGGGACTGAACAGTAACTCCTGTCCCCCTTCCGTTTGTCTTGACATGTCCCGAGCCGTGCTATCATAATGAAATCGGTCATCGAAAAGTGCTTTAATACAGAGGAGGATCTTATGTCTGAAAATATATGGGTAAATGAGCAGAACAGCGTTCAGATAAAAACCGGAACCGGAATGGTATATGTCGACCCCTTCAGGATAAAGGGCAGCCCGAAGGATGCCGCCTTCATTTTCATAACCCACGACCACTATGATCATTTTTCACCGGAGGATATTGAAAAAGCTGCAGGGGACGATACCGTCCTGGTAGTTCCGGAAAAAATGAAGTCAAAGGCAGAAGAGGTGTCCGGTCTTGTCAGACGCATAGTAACGGTTAAGCAGGAAATGAGCACGGAGCTTGAGGGGCTGAAATTTGAAACTGTCCCTGCCTACAACCTGCTGAAGCCCTTTCATCCAAAGGCTGCCGGCTGGGTAGGGTACATCTTTACGGTCGACGGAAAGAGGATATATGTTGCCGGAGATACCGATGCGACCAAAGAGGCTCAGGCTGTAAAGTGCGATGTGGCCATCGTTCCCATCGGCGGAACCTACACCATGAATGCGAAAAAAGCGGCTGAGCTTGTAAACGGGATCTCCCCGGAAACAGCGATCCCCGTACACTACGGAACCGTGGTTGGAAGTCCCGGTGACGGGGAAGTGTTTGCCGAAAATGTAAAAGCACCCGTAAAGGTGGAATTTAAGATCGGTTTTTAGGTGGCTGTTCTAGCTACGCCGAGGCTTTTGGAAATGTGCTATCAGGTGAGCAGGCAAGCATTTGAACCAGTTATTTAAGAACAGCTATACTAGTGTTGCGTTCATGCTTCCCGTGGAATATCCGTGCATGTCAACCGCAACAAAGAGGAAGCCCAGCTCCCTGAATTTTTTGTAGACCGCCTCCCTGATCTTTGGTGAGGCAAGTCTTTCAATGTCTTTTGCCGCGACCTCGATCCTTGCCATGCTGCCGTGGATCCGTACCCTCTCTTCGAGAAAGCCCAGTTCGATCAGAAACTGCTCCGCTGCATCTATCATGCGGAGCTTTTCTTCTGTAATCTCCTCTCCGTAAACAAACCTTGATGCAAGACAGGCATAAGCGGGCTTGCTCCAGGTTGGAAGCGCCAGTGCCTTCGAGATCAGGCGGATGTCCTGCTTTGTCAGTCCTGCTTCCCGAAGAGGGCTTCTGACAGCAAGCTCCTCAACGGCCTTAAGACCGGGCCTGTAATCCCCCAGGTCGTCCAGATTAGAGCCCTCTGCTACACAGGCGATCCCGTTTTCTGCAGCTATCCTTTTGATCTCCGTAAAGATCCCCCGCTTGCAGAAATAGCATCTGTCGGGACCGTTATGCCGGTACCCCTCCTCCTTCAAGGGATCGAATCTGCAGATAACGTGGCGTATGCCTCTGTCCCTGCAGAATTCAACTGTTTCCTTTAATTCGCGCTCCGGCACGGAGGCATCCGCCTCCGTCACCGCCATAACTCTATCGCCAAGAACATTGTGGGCAACAACAAGGAGCAGGGAAGAATCCACTCCCCCCGAGAAGCCCACAGCCACCGATCCCATCCCGCTGATAATCTCTTCCAGTCTGTCCAGCTTTTCTCTCAGTTCACCTGACAGCTTTTCTGTTTCCGTGTCAAACCTGTTTTTGTCCATCAGAATTCAACCGTCTCCGGTTCTTTGGTAAATGAACTGAAGGTTGCCGTGGCATCCTTAAGGTAGAAAACCTCTGTGTTGCCATCGTCAGCCGAATACATTCCCTGAAGAGAAGGATAGGCATCCAGCATCGACTGCCTTGCCTCCCTTCTGTCATCCTCCACAAGGGTGCCGGCAACTCTGAGCCATTCTCCGTCCTTAAAGGCACACAATTCAACCTTCGGATTTGCATGGATCTGCTTCGATACATCCTTTGACTTTCCGGTCTGGATATAAAGCCTTCCTTCGAAGATATGTGCTGTTCCGAAGGGTCTCACACGAGGCTGGTCATTATCGACGGTTGCCAGATAATATGTACCTGCCTCTTTTAAAAACTTAACAACTCTTTCCATCTTAAAGTTCTCCTTTATCATGATCAGACTCAAAAATCTATTGTTTCAGGTGTACATGCCTGCAGTTCTTCTTTGGGTATGGTCAAAAAGATTGCCGAAACGTCCGGATCCAGCTGTGACCCTGCCACATCTTTGATTATACTCATGGCTTCTTCATATGTTCGTTTGTCCTTATATGATCGCCTCATGGTTATTGCGGAATAGGTGTCACAGACAGCAATGATCCTTGCAGCCATCGGGATTTCAGCCCCCGGCACACCATAATACCCTTTTCCGTCAATCCTTTCATGGTGGTAAAGGATCCAGTCCTTTATCTCATCAAAGGATGGAAGAGTCTTTAACAGATCCATGGCTATCTTCGGATGCTGCTTCATTACATCCCATTCCTCCGGATCCAGCTTCCCGGGTTTATTCAAAATGGACTCGGGAACTCCAAGCTTTCCAACGTCATGCAGTAATGCCGCATATTCAAAGCTTACCGGACTTATACCCTCCTTCATGGATGCAGGCAGATGCCTGTACAGGCACATTGATAACATCTGAACATTACGGCTGTGCCCATTCAGGTTGGGATCCCTTGCCTCTATGACACCGATCAGTGTCTCGGCAACCTCTATACTCCTGTCCTTAAGCGTATCCACCAGATGATATAAAAGGACTAATGCCAGAGAGACAAATATGGCACCGAAAAACAGTATCCCGGCCATCAGGAGATCCGGTTTGCCAAAAAAGGCTACTCCCAGATATCCTAAAAGGAAGAATATAAGCAGTGCGAGACCTATGTTTTCCCATATCGTTTCGCCACGCCTGCCGGAAAGCATAACATCGACCGAGGTTCTGATAAACCTGATATATGCGATTATATTCCCAATCATAATGATGCTTCCAATGATTATGATCACTGATATCATTTATCGGCTCCAATTCCCTTTATATAAAAACGAACTTATCTGCCGGGTATGTCACAACCCTCCGGTCGTCTGTAATGATGTGTCTGTTCGTTCACAGTCCGCAATATCTGTCAATCGTCCTGACCACTGCAGACAGATATGCACTTCCAAAAAGATTCAAATGATTAGTAAGGTGGTACAGGTTATACAGATCCCGCCTGTCTTCATAGCCCGAAACGGTTCCCATGGTCTCAAAATAAGCCGAATAAAACCTTTTATCAAAGCCTCCAAAAAGCTCTGTCATCGCGATATCAGCCTCATTGCATCCCACATAAACTGCCGGATCAATAAGAACGGGCTCCCCGTTCTCACCCGGCAGATAATTACCGGACCACAGATCTCCATGCAAAAGAGAAGGTTTCTCCGGCTCATAAAGAAATCTGTCCAGATTATCAAGCAGCCTGTTAGCCTTCATGATGGTGGTGCCGTCAAAATAACCCGATGCCAGTTCAAACTGAGGTCTGAGCCTGCATTCCGAAAAGAACTCCGTCCAGCTCTCTTTCGGACTGTTCTTCTGTTTTCCCGCTCCGATATAGTTGTCACTGATTAAGCCGAATTTTCCACCACGTACAAAAGCTGACGTATCCGCCTTATGCATTGCGGCAAGACCGGTCCCGAGTTTTTCCCAAAAATCCCTCACGGCGCCGGTCCGTCCAATGAATTCCATCAGAAGAAATGAGCAGCTGCCATCTGTACCCATCGCATATATTTCAGGAACCCTCAGTGTTCCTGTTGTCTTTATCGCGGTAATGCCCTCCGCTTCCGCCCTGAAGAAGTCCGCATTGGAAACGCTGTTGGACTTCATAAAAAGCTTTTTCCCGCCGGAAAGAAAAAGTTCAAAGGCATCATTGGCATCACCGCCATGAACCGCCTGCTTTTTCTCAACCGTAACATCTCTTCCGCAGACTGAAGAAACCGCTTCTTTTATCGAACTGAAGACTGCTGTTTCCGGCTTCCTGTCAGAAATTGCTTCCATTCCATCCCCAGTCTTCTGATCCGAAGTAACGGATATACATGTGATCGGGAGCCACGCCAAGGATATCCCCATATATTCCCGTCAGTTTTTTTGTCATCCTGCCACATACATCAGAAGATGCCCTGCCAAAGAACTTTACCTCAATGAATGCCACAGGCTGGGAATCATCACCTCTGAAATACATGGGAACATCGCCCTCAATTGCCAGCATAAGCCAGCTCTCACTCTTTCCCGGAATGATCGAGATAGCCTGTCCAAGACGCTCCTTTAGCTGTGTCTCTTTTTCCTTTGATACTGTTACATTGGTTTTTGTTGAAATAAACGGCATGATCTTTCTCCTTTCTCATAAATACCCTGCTCAAAACACAGTAACACTCCGCTACTCCACAAGTTTTCTTATCGTCTCCCAGTTAAAGCACCGGCGATAGTTTTCTCCCGGCAGCTCACATTCCCGGTTCCATGGCCTGTCATATACCATAACCTTCAGCTTGGGCAGATGCTCAAAAAACCGGAATGCAGAAGGTGAGTCCTCTATTGCGTAATCAAAATGCATCCTGTAATAATCCTCCAGTTCGAGACTGAAGTCGCTGTCCTTAATAAAACTGTCCCGTCCATATTTGTTGAGACAGTACAATCCTACCCGTTTAAGGTCGTGCCGGTCAAGCCATTCCCGTGATGCTTCATAAGCGCTGTACGGTCTTCCCGTTATCACGAACACATCATGACCCTCATCCACCCAGCCGTTAACCGTTTCTGCCGCTCCCGGCGTTTCCTCATATGACAAAAGCACCTCCGGAGTGTGCGCCCTGATCATCATCTCCTCATACTTCTCATCAGTCAGAGAAAATGATTTCTGAAGATTAAAGAACCTTATACCTTCGTAAGGAACTTCAATTCCAAAAAGCTCCTTTACAAGTCCGGAAAAATGCCTGGCTGTCTCGCACAGACAGTCATCAAAATCCACATATATATTCATGTCTTCACCATTCCGGTTATTTTTAACAATTGATCATTCGTAACCATTTAGAACAGTTCTTAAAACCCAAGGGTTCTGAACTGTTACAATTAATATCACTCATCCTTTTTGTTGATACAACTTATTCAGATTCTTTATCTCTTCATGAAAGCGCTCCGCCACTTCCTCCGGACTGACGATTTTTACTTTCGTTCCCAGCGAAAAAATCCATCCGAGGAACTGATCACTGAGGGCTACATCCACACAGGTTTCTGACCATCCCTTCCTGTTGGTCTTATATATGGGTATGTCCTTTCCGAACCGATCCAGGAGCACGCCCACAAAATCATTTTCAAACTGCAGCTTTACCCTGACCTCTTCACCGCCAAACATTCCGAAGTTCATACGGGCATAAGCAGCCATATCAAACTTTTTGAAGTGTTCTTTTCCTTCGCGCTTTTCATCCGTCAGCTCAATATCCCGCATCTTATCCACGCGGTAGTGCTTGATCCTGCCGGCCTCTGCATCATAACCGATCAGGTAATAATTCTCATCATTCCAGGTGAGTGCCCAGGGACTGATCTCATAAAGCTTGTCCTTGCGGCGCTCCATCTTCTTTTCAAGATTCCACTTAAGGTACTCAAATCGGATCTTCCTGTTGTTGGTAATGGCATTATGGATATCATCGACGATGTAATAAATACTCTCGTTCATCGTCTTGATCCGGCCCTGCACCACCACCTGACGCTTGAGCTGGGAAGCTTCATAGTTGCTGGCAAGCCCCGTCAGTTTCCTGATCAGTTCATTGGATTTCTTTTCCGTAATGAATTTCGAGGATTGTATGGCATCCACCAGAAGCTTCAGTTCGGCGATCTCAAACTGCTTTTTGCCCACATGATACACATAGCTTCGACCGTTTTTTTCGCCAATTACATCTATTCCAAGAACCCGCAGAGCCTCCAGATCGTCATAGAGACTCTTTCGGTCTGCGGTAACACCGTATTCCTCCAAAGCCTTCTGGATCTCCGGCATGGTGATGAAATGCTCATCATCCGTTTTTTCCATCATGATATGGCTTAGATAATAAAGTTTAAGTTTCTGATTGGTTCCTTTCGGCATGGCACATACCTCCCTGTGCGGATATCAGTCCTATTTTACCACCTTTCATGAGGCATTTCACCATATCATGGGCATTTATTGAACAGTAACGTTACTGTTCAGTCCCGGGTCAGGAATTTTATGACTTTCCGTAACTTTTGCTGTATACTGTTCTTATGTCAAAAAAAATGAACAGGGTACTGCTATTCGGATTGCTGATCGCATTATTTGCGGTTTCAGGATGCCGGAAGACAGCAGAAAAAAAAGAAAATACGGAAAGCACAGCGAAAGAAGCAGAAAAGAAGCCCGCATTTGAAGAGCTGACGGACGTAAGCAGCAAGTCAGACAACTCCTTCACCTGCTCCTATGAGGGTGTTAAACACGATTTTCTGGTTTTTTTACCAGACCGCACCGACGGTGCTCCTTTCGTGCTGATGCTTCACGGCTACGGAGAATCCTCCGGGAGTTTTTGCAGCAGGACTCATTTTGAAGAAGAAGCCTGCAGGCGGGGATTTGGCGTAATCTATGTTGACGGAGCACCCGATCCCAATGATTCCACAGCAGCAAGCGGATGGAATTCCGGGATCGGAATAGAGGGGAATCACGATACGGCTTTTTTGTGTTCTCTCGCAGATTATCTTGAAAAAGAATACTCCTTCAGCAAAGACCGTGCCTATGCAGTCGGTTTCAGTAACGGAGCCTTCATGACACACAGACTTGCCGTGGAAGCTGCAGATGTGTTTTCCGGAGTTGTAAGCGTTGCAGGCAAGATGCCCGAAAAGATCTGGAACAGCAGAAATGCTGAAAATCATGTCAGCTTCTTCCAGGTGACCGGTCAAAAGGATGATGTTGTTCCCAAAAACAGCGACGGCAGTGCCGGATATTCCTCGGATCCGGCCATTGAAGAGGTTATGGACTACTGGGTCAGTTCAAACGGTCTGAAAAAAAGCAGTGAAGAAGTGATCGGCAAGGGCTCGGTTCTCACAAAGTACTCAGGGGACGGAGAAAAAAAAGTATGGAACCTCCTTGTAAAAAACGGCCGTCATTCATGGCCTGAAGAATCCATCTGCGGCTTTGACATGAATTCACTGATACTTGATTTTCTGGAATGATCCGTTTTTTCGTTCTCCTGCTTTTTTAACGCTGTTGTTTCTGTCTGTTCCTTTTTTAGGTTTCTGAGCATTCTCATCCACCATTGAGAGGGAAATTCTTCTTTTCTTTTCATCCACATCCAGGACAGTCACTTCCACCACATCCCCAACGGAAACGACTTCCAACGGATGCTTAATGAATCTGTCCGACATTCTCGATATATGTACCAGACCGTCCTCATGCACTCCGATATCGACAAAGGCTCCGAAATCGATAACATTCCTGACTGTGCCTTTAAGCTTCATTCCCGGCTTTAAGTCCTTCATATCGAGGACATCCGACCTCAGAACCGGCTTTGGCAGATCTTCTCTGGGATCTCTTGCAGGCTTTTCAAGCTCGGAAAGGATATCCTTAAGAGTGATCTCTCCGCATCCGACCTCCTCTGCAAGAGATTTCATATCTGTGATGCTTTTTCTGAAGGCTTTTATCTTCTCCTCATCTCTTATTCCGCAGTCCATCTTCTTTAACAGGATCCTGGCACTGTCGTATGATTCGGGATGGACCGCTGTTGCATCAAGGGGCTCATCACCGTCTGCGATCCTGCAAAAGCCCGCACACTGTTCAAAGGCCTTCGGACCCAGCTTTCCCACCTTCTTAAGTTCCTGCCTTGAGCGAAATCTTCCGTTCTTTTCCCTGTAGGAGACGATATTTTTTGCAACAGTTGATGATATTCCCGAGACATATGAAAGCAGAGAAAAAGATGCCGTATTCAGATCGACCCCCACACTGTTCACTGCTGATTCCACCACTCCGGAAAGAATTTCGGCCAGTTTTTTCTGGTTCATATCATGCTGGTACTGCCCCACGCCTATGGATCCGGGCTCAATCTTAACAAGCTCCGACAGAGGATCCTGCACACGCCTTGCTATGGATGCGGCACTTCTTTGTCCCACATCAAACTCCGGAAACTCCTCGGTTGCGAGCTTGCTTGCAGAATAAACGCTTGCACCCGCTTCATTCGTTATCACATAATGTACGTGTGCATCAGGGATCTCCTTTAACAGGTCAGAGACAATCTGCTCCGATTCTCTCGACGCAGTTCCGTTTCCTATTGAGATCAGGGTGATCCCATATTTTTCAATCAAAGCTTTCAGTATCTTTTTTGATTCATCTATCCTGTTATGCGGCTCAGTGGGATAGATGACCTTTGTATCAAGCACCTTTCCTGTTGGATCGACCACCGCAAGCTTGCAGCCCGTTCTGAAAGCAGGATCCCATCCAAGAACGGTCTGGCCGGAAACAGGCGGCTGCAAAAGAAGCTGCTTCAGGTTCTTCCCGAATACATCTATCGCCCCATCCTGTGCTCTCTGGGTCAGTTCATTCCTTATCTCTCTTTCAATGGACGGCGCTATCAGTCTGGAATAGGAATCGGCTATCGCAGTTTTTATAATGGGGGTGGTGTATGGATTGTCTTTCTTGATGGTCTGTTTTTCAAGAAAACCGAGTATCCTTTCCTGAGGTGCATCCACTGAAACCGTAAGAAACTTTTCCGTCTCACCCCTGTTTATGGCAAGTATCCTGTGACCGGCGATCTTTTCAAGGCTCTCTTCAAATTCATAATAGTTCTGATAGACTGACTCCGCTTCAGCGTCTTTTGCCTGTGAAACAAGCTTTCCCTGTGAGCGTGTGACATTTCTGATGTATTCCCGGAATCCGGCATTATCGGATATCTGTTCGGCTATGATATCACTCGCACCGGCGATAGCCACAGCCTCATCCATGACTTCTGCCTCTGCGGCCTTTATCTTATCCTCCTTGCTGTCAGATGCCGGCTCTATCCTTCCTGTGACATATTTTGAAGCCTCCTGCTCTACAGGATGATCCGTATCCTGAGCAAGAATGAACTGAGCCAGAGGAACCAGTCCCCTCTTTTTTGCAGCCTCTGCCCTCGTCTTTTTCTTCTGCTTATAGGGTCTGTAAAGATCCTCCACAGTGACAAGCTTTTCTGCCGCAAGGATCGCTGATTTGAGTTCTTCGGTCAGCTTTCCCTGCTCATCGATGAGAGTGATCACTTCCTGCTTGCGCTCTTCAAGGTTCCTTAGATATTCAAGTCTCGTATGAAGCAGTCTCAGCTGCTCATCATCCAGGCTCCCGGTTGCTTCCTTTCTGTATCGTGCAATGAAGGGAATGGTATTCCCCTCATCGATCAGCCCTACCGCAGCCTCCACCTGCCAGCTCCTGGCTCCAATATCCTCTGCTATGATCTTTACTATGTTCATTTCTGCCATAACCATCTCCATTTTCAGTAGTTACTTCACCTTTTTTATCAAAAGTCTGTCCCTGTTCTTATCCCAGCAGCTGTTCAATATGACTTCCGTGTGAATCCTCTGTAACACGTATCTTAGAAGGAATCTGATCCTGCAGGATCTGGACATGGGATATAATTCCCACCAGCCCATTAGCTTCCCGTATACTGTTCAACACGCTCATGGCATCACCGATCGATTCATCATCCAAAGAGCCAAAGCCTTCATCAATAAAGATGGCTTCGATCCGGATACCGCTTCGCTGCGCAACAGTTGACATACCGATAGATAAGGCAAGCGACGCAAGGAACTTTTCACCGCCGGATAATGTCCTTACAAATCTGCCCTCATGATCCCCACTGTTCCTGTCAAAAACCTTGAGTTCCAGTCCCCTCTTGTTTGAACCCTGGGCTTTATCATCCGATCTGTAAAGACGATACCTTCCGCCGTGAACCAACTCAAGCATCTTGTTCGCCGCAGTAACAACAGAAGAAAACATTATCCCCAGAACATACCGCTGAAGACCTGTCCCGGTGTCCCCACGAAGTTTCTTTGCAAATACATAGTCTTCCTCTGCTTCCCGTAGTTTTTCCTCTATACCTGATCCTTCTTTCCTCAGATCGGAAACCTTTTTCTCCAGTCTCGATACTTCATTTAAGAGTACAGCCTTATTCTTTTCATATTCCGTTCTTTCATTCATGGCCTGATCAAGCAGTTCATTGCATTTTTCCCTGTCAGGTTCCTCTTTGCCTTTGAGTTCGGTTTTTATCGAAGCAAGGTGATTTTTTACGCTTTCCACCTCTGCATCATAATTTGCGATCTTCGAATTCAGCTCATCCATTTCTTCAGAGGTCTTCATCATTTTCAAAGCCTCTTCTTCCGAATCAAACCCGTTCTCCTTCAGGCTTTTGTCTGATGCTTCCATGGCTTCTTTGTATTTGATATCCGCATCAGCCTCTTCCTTTTTTGCAGCTGTTATCCTGGTACTGGCTGCCGTATATGCTTCTTTGGATTTCTTTTCTTCACTCTCGAGTTTCTCTTTCATTTCAACATACTGCCGCAATTCTCCCTCAATCTTTTTTATCTCGGAATTCAACATTTTCAGAGTGTGTATTTCCGGAACAAGATTCTTATTCAATCCGTCCAGATAAGTCTTTGCGGCAATTACATCTTTTCCCGCATTTTCCACAGCCTCATGCTTTTTATCAAGATCCTTTTTTGCTTCCTCCTGAGCATTCATCTGATCCTGCAGTTCTTTATACTTTGCATCGACCTTCTTTTTCTGTGAATCCACTTTTGATTTTGTCACACTTTTTTCAGAAACATGCGCCTTGTTGGGATGCTCAGTGCTTCCGCAAACCGGACACGGCTCTCCTGTTTTCAGGTCTTTGGCAAGCTCTCCCGTTATCCCGGAAAGATAATCGTTCAAAAGAATATCATGTTCATTCTGCAGCTCTGAATAATCGTTTTTGAGTTCCACTACCATCTTTGAAAGAGCATCGTACAGCTCCCTGGCAATGTTTTCTTTCTCTACACACTCTGAAACGGCATCACTTTTCTTCTTAAGATCTTTTTCTGCTTCATCAAGACCTTCGTAGTCCCCACGCTTGGATTCATATTGTGCTTTAAGGATCTTTTTCTTTTCTGTGTCCGCCTCTTTCTCAATATGTCTTTTCAGAGCCTCTGCGGCTTCTGCCTGCGTTTTCCCTGCCTTTTCCGCTGCATTTTCAGCTGTTTCCAGGTCTTTTTCTCTTTTTTTCAATTCGAGTTCGGAATCTTTAACGGAATTAAGAAATGAACGAACCTTATCTGCTCTTTTCGCATTTTTTAATTCTTTTTCCCATTCATTCCGTTCTTCCTGTTTCTCCTTTAAGTCTGATTCCTGCTGTTCGGTCCTGTGAAGATCGGCGAAACGATTTGCCAATACAAGGGCTTCCTGCTGCGCTTTAATAACGCCTTCATAATTCTTTGCCCTGTACTCCTCATCCATTTTTGTAACTCTGTCTTTTTTATTCCGGATCAGAAGATCCATCTGGAGAAAATTCTCACAATTCTCTTCAGACAGGCTTTTATTGATCCTCTCCCTTATTCCCTTAAGATTATTTCTGCGCTCAACTACTTCGTCATAAAAATATTCGGCTATGATCTGCCATTTCTCCTCACCGAAGATACTGGTCAGTATTTTTTCTTTTTCCTCCGATTTGGATGTTAAAAGGCGTTCAAACTGACCCTGGGGCAGCACGATAACCTGCCGGAACTGTTCATATTCAAGACCTATGATCTCGGCTGCTTTTTCATTCAGAAGCTTTTCCTTTGCATTTTCAAGCAGTACACGCCACTTTCCGTCCTTTCCCTTCTTCATCAGGTTATACGCAGCTGATAAGTTCACCCTTTTTCTTTCAAGTCTTCTTTCGAAGCGGTATATTTCACCATTATTCTCAAATTCGAATAACACAAATGTAGTCGTATCCCGATCTGCATTTGTACAGCGCATGGCCTCGAATTCATCTCTTCCGTGTCCGCTGCTCTTTCCATATAGTGCAAAGGTCATGGCATCAAGGATCATTGTTTTTCCTATGCCTGTCTTACCGCAGATCAAAAACAGACCCTTAGAAGAAAGGGCTTCAAAATTAACTTCTTCCCGTCCCACATATGGACCAAAGGCCTGAAATTCAACTTTGATAGGTCTCATTCTTCTCCTGCCTCCCTTTCATATTTCTGCAGAGCGTTCATGAAAAGCTGCTCAAGATGCCTGCCCGGCGCCTCTGACATGGTATCCTGGCAATACCTCTTAAACACAGATTCAGGATCCGTATTAATATTTTCAAATTCTTCCATAGTCAGAGTGATCTTCTCATCATCCTTATCAAATGCCCTGCTTGTGATCTCAAGAAGATTTTTATATTTCTCCCTTAAAGAAGCTATCGAATCCATCCCCACATAACTGTCTGTCACTTCAAGTTTTACATATCCGTCAATGATCTCCTCATCATATCCCGCTTCCATTATCTCCCTGTATGTTCCGGAAATAGTAGTTCTCTTATGGAGCTGCGGCAACGGGATTATTTTATGTGATAAATCATCCGTATCTATGATAGTAACGCTCTTTTCCTGTTTTTCCTCTTTTCCGAAGGAGTATGCCATAATGGATCCGGAATACCGGATCCTATCATTAATATCCTGCGGACCATGCAAATGCCCCAGCGCAACATAATCAAAGCCTTCAAAAACGGAAGTTCCTACCATGGTGGCACTTCCAACCTCAGCAGCCCTGTCACTCACAGAAGTTTCGGCATTTACAATAAATGCATGTGCAGCCAATATGTTTTTATGTCCTTTAACAAATGTCTTCCTGTACTCATCCAAAACAACCCGGTATGCATCTTCCATGGAATATACCTGATCTGCTTTATCCGGATAGATCGATTTCACTTTATCTGTAGATATCCAGGGAAGAAGATAAATATCAACATCTCCGGAATTTACCGTATGAATCCTGTCTGATATCGCACCGGCGATATATAACCCGCTCTTTTTCAGGAGTTCACTGCACTGGGATATTCTTTCTGCCCCATCATGGTTTCCCGCGACCAGATATACAGGTATTCCCAACCCGCTGCATATATAAGTCATCACTTCATCATAAATCCGGATGGCCTCCGATGACGCAATACTCTTGTCAAAAATGTCTCCGGCTATAATTATTCCATCCACTTTTTCCCTGACAGCGATCTGACATATTTTATCGATAATAAATCTTTGATCATCACAGTATGTCATTCCTCCCCGGAGCACCATTCCCAAATGCCAGTCAGAAGTATGTAATAGTTTCATCGTTTTCCCCTGTAATTTAAACTCGTCTACCCATCCTTTTCGTCCTGGACAGTTCTTCTTTTTTCATCAGTGTCAATTCTTATCACCAGATCACCTCCATTGTAATCCCCCCTTCCGGAGAATTCCAGTACACCGAAAAATAAATATCTGGTACATTCGCGTGGGATGATCTCCCCCGCATTCTGATTATTCTGTTCACATCATCACCGTGAATGTTGTATAGTTTGTGCTGTTGTTGACGTTATCACATATCTACAGTATGCAGCAAAATACTGTCCCATAAAACCCCCAGCCCGAAAGGCGCATTTTATCGGCATTTTTTGATGAAATCGTGTCAGTTGCACACTGTTACAGTACTAATTCCCGGGTTCCGACCTTTTCCCTGAATCTGATGTCATGCTCCACCAGCAGCATTGTGGGTTTATATTCCAGGATCAGCTTCTCAATCTGCATTCTCGAGAACACGTCGATATAATTAAGGGGTTCATCCCAGATGTACAGGTGTGCCGGTGTAATGAGGCTCGTCGCAATAAGCACCTTTTTCTTCTGGCCTTCGGAAAAATCACTCATGTCCTTATTGAACTGCTCCCTTTCAAGATCAAGCTGCCTGAGCACTGCAAGGAACAGGCTGTCATCCAGACCGCCGGCATCTGCATATTCCTTAAGGGTACCCCTTAAAAAAGACGTGTCCTGATTTATATAGGATACCTTAAGTCCCGACCCAACCTTAAGCTCTCCTGTCACATTGATCCGACCGTCACCTGCCTTTCCTTCATCCTCTGCCGCTTCCTGCAATATGGCCTTTATGAGGCTTGTCTTGCCGCATCCGTTCCTGCCGGATAAAAACACTCTCTCCCCCTGCCTTATGTCAAAAGTCAGGTTCTTAAAAAGAGGATCTCCCGAGCCATATGAAAGTGTCAGATCCTTCGCCTCTATGAGCCTGTCCTTATGATACCCAAGAGGAGTGATCTTAAGATCCCTCACCTGCTCCACATCTTTAAGCAGACCTTCCTTCTGCCTGATCTCCCTGTCCATCCTCTTCTCATATGATCTGACCCTGGCCTGCATTTTTTTTGTTTTGGCTCCGATATATGCGCGTGTAGAGATATTTCTCTCCGGCTCCTTAAGCGGATCGAAACCTATCTTGGTGTTCTCGCTTTTAATGGCCCAGCGGCTGCTTCTGTCCGCTGCCGCCTTAAGCTTGCCGATCTCTTTTATGTGCTTTTCATTTTCCGACTTTGCAAAGGCATCTGCTCTTTCCCTGTTCTCCTGCCAGGTAGAGAAATTGCCGGTCTGGACTTCAATACCGGTGCGGTTAAGCACCAATACATGATCCGTTACGGCATCAAGAAGATCTCTGTCATGAGACACCAGAATAAATCCCATTTTTGTTCTGAGATACTCCTTCACAGTTTCCCTTGCGTCTTTATCCAGATGATTGGTCGGTTCGTCAATAAGAAGCATCTCATCATCCGATGCGAAAAGAACTGCAAGCATAACCCGGGTGCGCTCTCCGAAGCTTAAAGTACCAAAGGGTCTGTACATGCATTCGGCATCCATCCCGATCTGGTCAAGCTGGATCAGGATCTGCCAATCTTCTACCCCGGGTTTCCAGATATGAGCCAGATCTTCGGCCGTTTTATCAAGGTCACTTTCCAAAACGCCATATGGAAAACTGTCAAATAAAGCGCCGCCTGATATACTTCCGGAATACTCATATCTCCCCATAAGAAGATTAAGGAGTGTGGTCTTACCCCTGCCGTTTCGGCCGATAAGACCAAGCTTCCATGATGTGTCGATATTGAAACTGACGTCTTCGAATACATTATCACCGCTGCCTTCGTATGAAAAAGTCAGATGGCTCACCTGCAAATTTGCCATTTCTATCACCTCCCGCCGGGGCACAAAAAAAATCTGCTTTCGGATATACCGAAAGCAGACCATGACTTACCGAAGACTTATATATGCCAAAAGGGCATCATCATAAAAGATGGCTTCAGAAAAACTCAATGATCCAATCCGGCATACACAAACAGACCTTTCGGTCCCCAAAAAACTGGTTTGCATCTACCAAATCTGATCATCTGTTTTTCATTGGCTCACCCGCGCACTAATGTGTGCCCTTTCTTTTTTTTGAATAATAGCATGGAATGTCAGGATTGTAAACCTGGCGTGAGTTTCGTTTTCTCGCTATGATGATACTCTCCTCAGTGATGGAACACCACCTGATTCTTTCCGTTATTCTTCGCCTCATAGAGTGTTGCATCCACTCTTGAGCATGCCTGATCCGCAGATTCATCGGGGAGGGTCTTCACAACACCGATACTCACGGTGACTCTGCCGGCTTTTTCAAAGCGGATTTTTTCCATGGTTTTGCAGATTCGCTCGGCGTGCCGGAGTACCTTGCTTTCTCCAATGGAATGAACCAGGATCATGAATTCTTCACCGCCCCACCGTCCGCAGAAGCAGTTATCTCCCAGATCCACGACCACCTCTCTCATCATACCCGACAAGCGAATCAATACATTATCGCCTTCCTTGTGGCCGTAC
>Ga0256407_10007793_pt1 | contig 15942 bp, 1 predicted proteins | sample RumenRJG_04DNA_FD_193489 | JGI IMG/M metagenome (GOLD analysis project Ga0256407, IMG submission 193489) | Bovine rumen microbial communities from Lethbridge, Alberta, Canada - RJG_04 | ecosystem: Host-associated > Mammals > Digestive system > Stomach > Rumen | place: Canada: Alberta | collected...
CCAATCCCCATTATATTTAGACTAAATTCAATTATTTTTAAATCAAAATTAATTAAAAAAATTAATTTTTTTTTTGTTTTAACTATTTTTGAATACATATAAATTATAAATTATGAGAAAAAATAAATAAATAATAATTAATAAGTACTTAAATAGAGATGACTTCACAGCCTCAACAGCGGAGACAAAATTCACAGTCTGATGAAGTATCCATTTACTTCATTATATTAACTCCAAGTGAAGAAAAAATAAATTTTGATGATTTAAAATTTTTATCAGATATCGAACCTCAGAAAATCTATAATACAAATATTGAAAAAGAAAATGGCTCATTTCTTTCTCATAATGTGTTTAAGTTGGATATAAAAAAAAAAGAAAATAATAAAAAAGCTATTAAATATCAACTGCAATATGAAATAGGGGAAGAATCATATGATATTATATTTGATTATAAAGACAGTTCTTTTATTTATGAGGTTCAACTGCTAAAAGGAAATAAATTTATAGATAATATAATCAAAAGAAAAATTGATCAAGATAAAATTCCACTCCACTATAAATTAGATATATTTTTAGAAGCTTTAAGAAAAAATAATGAATCTGATAAAATAGAATTATTATTTGAGGAAACAATTAAATTATATAAAAAAAAAAAAAAATTCAGCCTTTTGATATCCTTATTTCTCAAAATATATCAACAAAATAAAAGTTTATGCTCAAATTTAATAGATTATTTTAAAGATAAAAATGAAGAAGAAAACACAGACAGAGATGAAGATTTGGCTATAGTATTAAATACTTTTAATACTATTTATTCAGATGCAAATAGTTTAATTGAAGGATATGACCCTGTTAGTTTTTATGGAATTATATTTTGCTATTTATCCTCATATGACAAAGAAAATTTTCCAAAAATTATAAAAGATTTTTCAGAAGGAAATGCTACAGTATTATATGAGATTTTAATAATTTACTATTCACATTTTAATGAACCTTTAAATCAAGATACAGAATTTTATAATAATTTCATTAAATATTCAATTAAAAAAGGAAAAGATTTTGAAATATTTAATAGAATTCTAGATTATATTGATGATATAGAAACCTTTTTATATGTAATAAATGAAAATAAAATTGAAATTTTTAAAAAATATGATGATTTAAGTCAAAAGCCAATTGTACCATCTTCTAATCTAAAAATAATTAAAAAAGAATATAGCGAAAATAATAAAGAAAAGACGGAATTGGATAATATAATAAATATTGTGAAGCAATTAATCGAATATTCAAAAAATAATTCAATTTTGGCAATTTATTTACAAACAGGTTTTTGGAAAAAGCTTCTAAAACAATATAGTAAGCCCGATTTAGCTTATATAGATAAGTGTTATCGTATAAGAAATCTATTTAAAGAATATAAGGATTTAGTTAATAATTTATATGATAAAACTTCTGATAAAAATGAATTAAATAGAAAGGATGATATTAATAGATATAATGAAAGAGATGAATTCGCTTTTGATTTAAATTTAAATATAAAAGAATTAATTGAATTAAAAAAGGATCAATATAATGATGAGGAAAAACTGGGTATGATAAGAAAATATAATCCTTATTATAATAGTAATAAAATAGAAGATGTAAAAAAATTTCAAAATTTAAGAGATACTGATATATTTAATAATATAAACTTTAAAAATCCTACAGAAGAGTTCAAATTGTCATTTAAGAAGTTGAATTTTGAAGAAGCTTTCAAAGAAAAAATAAATGAATTTATTAATAAAATAACATCTAAAATAATTGATATTTCAACTTTTGGTACAATTATTGAAATAATAGATACCCAACGTATTGATAATGATAAAAAATATGATTTTTATAACAATCTTAAAGAAAAATATAAATATATTATGATAGAATCTGAGATAGAATTGCTAAAAGATGAAGATAAATTAAACAAAGCCATTAAAATAATATCAAATTTTATTCGGATAATTTTTTCCGACGAAAATAATACAGATTTTTTAGAAGATCAAATAAAAAAATTAAATGATAAATTGCAGTCATTAATATATTTTGAATTAATACAAAAATGTGATGGAGAAAAATATGATTCAATGAAAGATTATATATTTGAAATATTTTTAAAAAATATAAAAGAAACCGAAAAAATAATAAAATTGATTAAAATATTAAAAGATAAGGATAGAGAAAAATTTTTAGAAAAATTAATGAAAGTATGCGAATTTGAAAAAAATGAATATTATTCAAATTATGAAAATGATAAAATAAAATTATTATGTAAATTAAATGATATAGATAATCCAATAATTAATGAGAATAATTGCGGAAAATTGCAAATTATTTTAGATGAAATAAGAAATGATTTAGAAGAATATTCAATCACTAAAAGACAACTAGAAGAATTTTTAAATAAAAATAAATATTCAGAAAATGGTAATGAAGAAACAAAAAATGAAGTTAATTATGACAATCCAATAATACAGAAATTAGCTTTAATAAAAATTATTTTGCCTAAATATGATCCTCTAGCAAAATATGGAGATTATATAAAGCTTATAACAGATATAAATAATAAAATACAAGAATTAAAGTACGTAAAAAATTCTCTTGCAATATTTCATAAAAATACATATAATGAAGAAATTAGAAGTTTAACTAATATTATTAAAACTATAGAAACTAAAACAATAAAAGAATTTTATACCGATAAAATTCAGCAAGACATAATAAATTTATTAAAATTAAAAACTAATTGTGATGAAGTAAATAGGGTTAAAGACTTTTTGTTGTTTAAAAAAATATTTGATAAATCAAAAGGAAAAAATCAAGAAGAGAGATTTAAAGATGCATTAGAGAAATTACAATTTATAAAAACCAAATTTGAAGAGGAAAATGATATAGAAACAATATTTAAATTTAAATTGAAAAAAGAAGAAGATTCAAAAAAGTTTGAAAATATATTTGAGAATATAAAAGATGAATTAAGTAAAAGAGAAGATTCACAATCAGATATATTTATAAAGCAAATGATAGAATATTTTAATATAAAAGATGAAAATAAAAGAAAAGATTTAATAATTATAATTAAAAGCAAAAAGTATGAAATGATTGTCAAAAGTATAAAATTTTTTATTGAAGATGGTTTAAAGAAAAAATTAAAAACTTTACCAGATAATATAGAATTATCAACTATGAATTTAAGTGATCTTAGAAGAACACTCAATGATTTAAAAGATAGAAATATTTATGATTATGAGATCGTTGATCCATTTTTTTACCAAGTATTTACCTCATTTTACGATAAAAAAGAAGCAATTGATTTTTTGTTGAGTAAAATAGATGCAAATGTAAATTTTGATGAATTGAAAGTTAAATTAGATCCAACTAATAGAAGTATATCCATTAAAGATATTGAAGATTCGAATTCATGTTTAAACCAAATTACAGAACTTAGAAATAAAGACGATATAAAAATAATAGAATACTTAAAAGAATTAAAAAAAGATACTATTAAAAAAATGATAAGCTTTTCAAAGCATTATCCTTCAATTAAAGAATTAGATAGTAAAAATGAAAAAGATATTTTTGAAAATATATATATTATTATTGATAATGCAAGTTTGACATTTAAGCTTGATAGTGAAATATTTAGATATACAAATGGTGAAGAAAAGATAGAAATAAAAATAGATGAACTTATTAATTTAAAAAATAAGATTAATATTCAACCAGATAATAATAAAAAAAATAAGGAGAAAGAGAATGAAGACGAAAAAGATATATATCAAATAAAATGCGATAAATTAATATTTTTTAAGAAAATAATTTCTAATATTGAAATAATATATGACAAAATTAAAATATTAAGAGTAAAAGGATATAATATTCCAATTTTTATAAATATAGAAATAAAGTACCCAAATATTGTATATAAATTTAATAAAAATAATGAAGAAGAAGAAAAAGATTTTGAAACGATAAAAAATTATTTATTTACAATAAAAAATGATTATGAAGAACAATTAAATACAATATATGAAAATGAAAAACATTTGCGATTTTTATATGGAAATTTATTTAGAAAAGTAAAACTGCATCAAGAAGGAAATTATGAAGTAAAAGATATAATAAGATATATTTTAAATAAAACAGATTATAACGATAATAAAATTAAAGATGGAGAACCTTATAATATAAAAATAGGTAATGATTATGAGATAGAATATAAGGAGTATACAAAAAAAATATTCAAGTATATGGCAAAATATATTATTTCTTTATTTGATAAAAATGGATTAAGTTTTGAAAAACATTATAGCAATATGATAATAAATTGTAATAAAAAATATAGAGGTTTTTTTATTTTCAAATGTGTTACTATATCAATGGAAGAGTATATATTATATTTATTTCAGGAAAAATTAGATAAATTACCAATTGCTCAAAATATATTAATTTGTAGTAATGAAACATCTATAGAGGAAATACAATCATTTTTATATAGAGCAATATTGTGTGACTTTAATACTCTATTTGTTGTTGAAATTTTAGAATCATTTTCTAGTTTTCAGCATAATAGAATGTATAGTTATATAGATAAAATATTATCATATAAATTAGAAAAAGCTATTAAAGAAAATAAAAATATTAATAAAGTAAATACAAGAGAATATGTTAATAGTTGCATTTATTTTGTGTATAAAAAATTAGAAAATGAAACTTCGTTCTTAAATGAATTGAGTAAATATACACTTAAAAATGAAAAAAAATATATTGAGGAAGAACCAAAATGTGGAGGTGAAATAAACCTTAGTAAATTAAAAGATTTAAATTTATCAAATATATCAAATGCTTCAAATAATTCATGGAATAGCAAAATAATGCAAGATAATTCTACTCTAGATAATATAAAGGTTTATTCTTCAGAAGTTTCTACTCTAGATAATATAAAGGTTTATTCTTCAGAAGTTTGCGGATTAGGAAAATCTTTTAAAATTAAAAAAATAATAGATGAAAAAAATCAAATATATTATCATTTTCCTTTAGGTGGAAAATTATCCAAAAAAATTATCTATCAAAAATTATTACAGTTATTAAATAGAATTAAAAAAAATCCAAGTATTATCATTAAAGATGGTGAATCAAATAATAAAAAAGATGAAGATGAAGACAAGGATGAAATAAGTTTAAATTATGATAAGGTTGCTATACATTTAGATTTAATCGAGACTGAAGATGTTTCCTTAATAAATGAATTTTTGCTTTCTTTCCTTATTACAAAATTTTATACTAATAATGAAGATATTATTTATATACCAAATACAATAAAAATTTATGTTGAAATTCCTAATAGTTTTGAAAATTATTTATCAAAAGTAGGGATATTAAATCTTTTTAAAATAGATAATATTACATTAGGACATTTACCTAAACTTGAATTAAAAGAAGATGTAAAAAAAACATTTAAATTAATGCTTGGAGATGAAGCAAAAACAGATGAGCAAATAGAGAAGTTTATAAAAGATAATATTAATTTAAAAGAATATTCTTATTATCAAATACAAACATTTATAAATCTTTTTATAAGTCAATTTGAAATATTTAATGGAAAAATTAAATTTTCAGACTCTCAAAAAAAAGATACAACTAAAGAATATTTGAAATATTTTGCTGATAGTACAATATATTTCACAAATGGAGGATTTGCACGATTAATAGTTGATAAAAATAAGCAACAAAAAAATAAAATTGATTTGTGCTTAGATGCTTATGAAAATGATTTGAGTAAAGTTGAATTTAAAACTCCATTAATATTTATTGATAATAAAACAAAAAAATGTAGGTTTGAAAAACTACCAGATATAAGTAAAGAAATAAATGAGGAATTAAATAAAAAGGAGCATATACAAAGAGAAGTTGATATTTGTTATTTAATAGATGCTACAGGTTCAATGGGTAGAGAAATAAATGCGGCAAATAAATATGTTATAAAGATTTTTGAAGAATTAACAACAAAATATAAAGATGATTTTAAATTTCAATTTGGAGCAATATTTTATAGAGATAAAATAAATTCTAGCACAGATAAAAATGATTATTTCCCTTTGACAACAGATATGAACTCTCTAAAAAATAATATATCTAAAATTAAACCTTATGGAGGAGGAGATACACCTGAAGATTGGGTTGAAGGATATAATATTGCATTAAGTAATAAAATGAAATGGAGAAATGGAATGAAATTGATAATACATATAGCAGATGCTGGTGCTCATGGAACAGAATTTTCAAGTGGAGATAGTTATCCTGAAGAAGGGCCTAAATTAGAAAAACTAATTAAAGAATGCGTTGATAAAGATATTAATATTATTGGATTTAAAACTGATGAGGATGCTGAACAATCTTTTGAAAAAATGTCTGAGATATATAATCAATATAAAATGTCTGGCCAAAATAAAGATAAAGGCCAGTTTATAGAAATATATGACTTTAATAAAAATAGTTCCAAAAAAGAAGGAGGAGAAGATCCAGTTTCAGAAATGTTTCATCATATAGTTATTGAAGCTGCAAATCAAGTAGTTAATCCTTCTTATAAATATTTAAAGAGATTGAAAAATATATTAAATCTTCCAAATGATTTAGAAAAAGATATTAAAGATTTAAAATCATTAATATCTATTTTAAATATTGGTTCAGATAATTATGTAATAACTGAAGATAACTATAAAAAAATGATATTATTAGTATATAGAATAAAGGCAAATGTTCCAGTTATAATAATGGGAGAAACTGGATGTGGTAAAACTTCTTTAATAAAAAAATTAAGCCAGATTTTGAATAATGGAGAAGAATTAGTAAAAATTATAAATATTCATCCAGGTATTACAGATGAAGAAATAAGTGCAAGAATGAAAGAAATAAATGAAATAGCCAAAAAATCAGAAGTTATAAATAAAGAAAAAAATATAAAAAAAGAATTATGGGTTTTCTTTGATGAAATTAATACTTGTTTATCATTATCTCTTTTAACAGAAATTTTTATTAATAGAACATTTAATGGAGAAAAATTAGAAAAAAATATAAGACTTATTGGTGCATGTAATCCATACAGAAGAAGAGTATTTGCTGCTGAAAAATGTGGCTTAACTAGAGAAGATGATAAAGATGATGATTTAGTATATAAAGTTGAACAATTACCACAATCATTATTATATTATGTTTTTAGTTTTGGCACAATACAAGATTCGGATGAAAAAAAATATATACAAAGTATTATTCAGAAACTATTTAATAAAGAGGAAGAGAATCTTCATAAATTAACTACTGAAGCAATTTCAAAATGTCATAAATTTTTAAGGAAAATATTTAAAGATCCTTCAATTGTATCTTTAAGAGAAATAGCCAGATTTAGAAAATGTGTTGAATTCTTCCAAAATTACTTTATATATAAATCAAATAAAAAGGTATATTCTATAAATTCAATAGGTGATGAAACTAAAAAATTATATAAAATTAAAAGTATTATATGTTCTATATATTTATGCTATTATATAAGATTAATAAATGAAGAAATCAGAGGCAAATTTGATTCTGAATTACAAGAAACAATATTAAAAATAGTAAATGTTTACTCAAATGAAAAATCAGATGAAGGAAATAAAACAAATTTATTTGATAAAATAAGGAATAAAAAATTAAAAGATGAACTTAGTAATAAAAATATAGAGCATTTTAGTGATTTATTAAGAATAGAAGAAGAATTTTTATTAACAAAAGTTGAATTAGCTCCTGGTATTGGTAAAAATGAATCATTAAAAGAAAATTTATTTTTATTATTTTTAGCAGTTGTTACAAAAATACCATTAATTATTGTAGGCAAGCCAGGTACAGGCAAAAGCTTAAGTGCCCAACTAATATATAATTCTATGAGAGGAATATATTCTAAAAATGAATTTTTCAAAAATTATCCAAGTATAATTCAAATATATTTCCAAGGTTCTGATTTTACAGAGCCTGAAGATGTTTCAGAAGTATTTAAGAAAGCTGAAAATCTATATGAGAATTTTAAAAGAAATAAAAATAGTAATGATAAAGTACCTATATTTATGATATTATTTGATGAATTAGGCTTGGCAGAAAAATCACCCACAAATCCACTTAAAGTTTTGCATTCTAAACTTGAATATGATGGCAAAAATGAAGGTGTATGCTTTGTAGGTATAAGTAATTATTCTTTAGATGCTGCAAAAATAAACAGAGCTTTAAGTTTATCAGTACCTAATTTAGAGGATCGATTAGATCAATTAAAAGCTACTTCAAAAGGCATTGTAGAAAGTATTTCAAAAGAAATTGCTGAAGAGCCTTCGAAAATTTTTGTCTTTAATATATTATCAAGAGCTTATTATCTTTATAAACAAATTTTAAATTTCATCAAAAAGCTTATAGTATTGAAAAAATTTTTGAAAAAAAATGAAAATTTTAAAGGAAAAGGTCTTAATCAAATTGAAACCCAACCAGAATATAAAAATTTATTTAATTCCGAAAGAAAAATAAAAACTGAATTCCATGGTAATCGTGATTTTTATAATCTAATAAAAAGTATAGCACTAGAAGGTTCTCAATTAAATAATATTTCTGTTGAATCAGATATTGTTCCTATTATCGAGAAATATATTGAGAGAAATTTTGGAGGTATAAGTAATGAAATTGATATTGATTTTAATAATCAACCTGATGATGTAAAAAACGAAATAAATGATCTTAAAGAAATATTAAAAGAAAAAATATCAGATGATGAAGAAGAAAAAATTGATAAAGTAAGTTCAGTGTTTTTATTTAAAAAAATATATAATGAAGCATGTAAAAGTGAAAATAATAAAACTCTTAATTTAAACGGAAGCACTTATAAAATAAAAGAAGCTCACTTAAATGATTATGATTTAATTACATGTATAAATGAGAATATAAATGATAATAATAGTCGTTATTTATTATTGGAAATAAAATCAACATTAGCCCCATTAATTAATAGAATTATTAGAATACAAAATCCAGATAAGAAGAGTATAGAACTTATTAATGGTAGTCCATTTTCTGATGATAATAACAATGAATATAAGATAAAAAAAGTTGGGGAAATTCAAAATGATGCAAAAGAAGAAAAATTGGTTTTATTACAAAACTTAGATCCAATACAACCTTATTTATATGATTTATATAATATGAACTATAAAATAATTGATGAAAAGAAATATGTTAGAATATGTTTAGATAATTTTAGTGAAGATTTAACACCAGTTAATGATGCATTTAGAGTTATCATTTTAGTTGATAAAAGATTTGTTAATTCAGTTGATATGGCATTTTTAAATAGATTAGAAAAAATGCAAATTAATTTTAAGGATTTATTGAAACAAGAACAAAGGAATCTAATTAAAACAATAATGGAAAAAATTCAATTAAAAAAAGAAATAAAAAAGAGACAAACCAAAATTAATTATGATTTAAATAATTTATTAATTAACTGTAGTGAACAAGAAATTGGAGGATTAGTATATTACTTTTCTATAGAAAATAAAAATAAAAAAGAAAGTGAAGATGAAATAATTCAAAAAATATATGATAAAATAAGCAATATTTTACCTCAAGATATTATAACTAATTTACCAGAAGATAATATTTTAAAAAAAAAATATTATGATAAACAAAGATATACAAGCTTTAAGGACTATATCAAAGATTTGGAAAGTGCAAGACAAAGCCAAAATAATAATTATAAAATATCAATAATATATACCTTTAGTAATATTTCTAATATTATAGAGGGAGCAGATAAAACTGAGCAAATAATGATATCTGAAATAAGGACAGAAGATAAATTAAAAAATCAAATAGATGATATTAAAAATAAAAATAGAAATGAAGATTCAAAAAAGCATATAATCTTAATTAATTTTGAACAATATAATTCAAATAAAATCCAATTTATAACTGATTATATTTCAAATTATTGTAGAGATGATGATTATAATTATATATTTATAATACATATACAAAGAAGTTTTGATATTGGAAAAAGTGAAATAATTTATTCAATTCCAAATATATATAATAATGTAAATCAAATATTTATCGATAATTTACAAGGTCCAAATATTTCTTTGAAAACACTATTAAAGCTAAATATAAAAGATGTCATGTTTAATGCCGATGCATTTAAAAATTTAGATAATGAATTTAGAGATACTTTAATTAATTTTGTATATGAACAAATAGCTGAGAAAAATAAAAATAACAATATTGATGATACTAATTTTTCAATATTTCTTAATGAAAATTATGAAGAAAATAATGGAGCAAATAATTTAAATGAAGAAAAATATATTGAAGAAATATTAAAATATATTTCAAAAAATCCAGATTTTAAAAATGATTTAATAAAAAAGGCCAAAGAATTAATAGAGATTGACCCAGATGCAGAAGGACTTTGCCAAAGTTTAGTTGATAAAATGCTAAAAAAAAATTATATTAATAAAGATAGTATAGATATTATATCTTGTACATTAGATTATATAAAGAATAAAATATTTAAAAAAAGTCTATTATATATTTTTAAAGTATTAGAAGATAATAATTTCTTTACTACTTTAATTGAAATTAGTAAAGATAGAAATACTAAACTAGATAAAACTGATAAATCAGCTAAAAATGATAAAAATAATAATATAATTAAAGAACTAAAAACCAAATTTTTAAAAGAAATAAAGGTTGATAATGATGATAAATATATACCTAAATTTTTATTCAATTATAAAATACCTGGATTTTATAATTTTTATAAAAATTTATCTGAATATTTAAGTCAAAATATTTCTAATAAATTCTTTGATAATGAAAAAAAATTAAGAGATAAAAGAGGTGAAGATGCAAAAATCGATTTCTATGAAAATGAAAAGGATTTATTAAATAAAGCTTTTGAAAAAATAAATCAAGATAAATTATATTTCGATTTAATAAATAAAATAACACCAGATGTAATATTAAAAGATTATATTATATTTTATTTAGAAAAATACCAAGGCATTTATTCAGAATCTTTAAGAGATTTAATTATATTATTATTGAAATTAAGATTCCCAGACGAAAATGAAATAATTAAAGAAAATTTATCTAATCCTATTAATATTATATTAATAAAAATAATGTGGATAGAATCCAATATTAATTATATCAAAAGTATATTATCGGCATTTGAAATTGCTAAAGATATAGTTAATGATAAAGATGGAATTGAATTAAATCAAAGAATTTATGATATTATTTATAATAAGGACTACCGTATCAAATATATTGTTGATGAAGAAAGAAATCCTGAATTCTCAAGGGAAGTAAATGAATGCTTCTATATATTATTAGCAGGAATTTGCTTAAGTATAACTTCAAAAGATGTAAAATTAGTAGAGATAAGAATTAAGGATTATCATGATAGATTAGAAGAAATTTATAAATTATTGATAAATATAAATTATGATTTAAAAATTTATTTAAATGAACTATTTATTATTGATGAATTAATAAAAATAATAGAATATCAATTTGAAAAAGGAATAAAAAATATAGAAAACATTGAATCCATTAGGGAAAAATTAGTAGAAAGTTCTAAAATTATAGAAAAAAATAATTCTGAAAAAATTGATAATTTAATTGTTAATTTCTTAGATTTAAATAAAAAATTAAAAGAAGAAAAGGATGAACAATTTAAAGATAAATATTATGAAACATTAAAATATATATATATGCAAGAAATAAATAAAGTTTATGAAATTACATATCAAGCTACTGTATTAGAGCAACTAATAAAAGAAAAAGAAATAATAAAAAAATCTAATGATATTTTCCAAATATTATTGAATACATATTTAGAAAAAAATAATATATTTGATGCCAAAAAGAAATTATTAAATAGTAAAGATGATAGCATAGTAAAATTAATAAATAAAAATTTATTAAATCCAAAAGCGGAATATTATCTAGCATTATCAGAAACAATACTATACTTTTTTGAAAAAAATTCTTTGATTTATTTTAATTTCGTTTTGAACAAAAAAAAGAATAAACAATCTTTATTTGATGATCCATTAACAATTTTCCTAGATTGTAGTGACTTTTTAAATGATTTTAAAATAGATGTAGATAAATTTTATGGTAAAAATGCAAACATCACTAAATTATTCTGCTTAGGTTACATAAGAGCTTATTGTTATACTTTTATAAAAATGCATGATAAACCTAAATTTGATCCAAAAGATATAATAAAAGAAATTAATGATTGTGATAAGATAAAAATGATAAAATTATATTTATATAAAATAATATTTAATCTAAATAATAAACAAATTGATATATTTTTGAAAGATGAAATTAAAGAAAAATATAAATTAGATATATATAATAATTTCAGTGAGTTTATCAAATTTGAAGGAGAGCAACTTACTAATGAAATCTATAATGAAATTGATGACACTGATGATTATAAAACTATATACAAAAAGCTTACTGATTATCAAAAAGATAATTTTGAAAATGAAGTAACAAAAGAAGATCTTGTTGGGGGTGACAAATTAAAATTTGATAGCTTTTTTATGGCTGCAAATAATTTGATATTATCCCAATTAAAGAAAAAAGATTTTGAAAATGATAAAATATATAGAAATTTCTACAATAATATTTGTGAACCATTATTTAATAAAGATAATAATGAAAGTGACACTAATAGATTATTATTATTAATTAAATTTATATTTAATAGTGAAAGATATAAAGAAATAAAGCAAGAGTATAATATAGAGCAAAAAGATATAGATGTGCTTTTTTATGGATATAGATATTGTTTGAATGAAATATCAGAAAAACATAAGAGAAATGAAGAATATGTTTATACATATATATATGATCAAGATAATTTAGATCATATAGATGAAAAATTTTATCCTGGTAGCAATACAAAAGAGGAACCTTATTATGAATTATATAATAAAATAGAAAATCATTTTGAAAAAATACCAAATCAAGGATGTTATGTTTGTTTGTGTGATAAAGGATATTATCATTCTGTACCTTCAGGATTTCCTAGTTATTCTGAAGTTAATAATAAATGCCCAAACTGTCAAAAACCTATTGGTTCAACTGTAAAATATTTAGAAGAAAAAGATGAAAAAACTAATACTGTTAGATTATATAAAATATATGAAACAGTTAAAAGAGATAATTATATCCGAATTTTTAAAGATAAGGAAGAAATTGATAAATTAAGTAGAAATAAAGATAAATATTATAAATTAAGAGATTTAAATTATATGACTAAAGAAGATTTCAAAAAAATAAAAATAATTCCATTATATAATAAAGAAAAAGGATTAAATAAAATAGATAAAAATAATTTCAAAAAAGACAATAAAAAAATAAGAAATTTAAGTCAATTATCATATAGATTATTAAATTATATTTTATATTCTCACCTATTTTTTGCCAAATTGATTACACAGTCAGATCAATTTAACGATTACTTACCAAAAGGAATGAATTGGTTTGATACAATAAAAGAATGTTTTTTTTTATTAAATAATGAATTAGAGAAGAAAGGAATTAAAAAAATAGACATCTTTATGAATTTCATTTTTAATGATTTATTTAAAGCATTACACAATAAAAAATGTATTACTAATTTTGAAGATCTTATTAAATTCGAGAATGATTTGGAAAAATTAATTCAAGATAAATTTAATCAAGCTAAAACAAAAATAGATGCAGTTAAAGAATCAGAAATGAAAGCTGTAAAAGATCATAATTCCTGTGTTGCTTTATTAAAGGAAATATATAACAAAGATACATATAATAAAAAGGATTATCCATATTATGAATATTTTTATTATGCTGATTATATAGATGAAGGATATATAGAGAATATTTTAGAATATAAAGATAAAAATGATTATCCAATCTTGAACAAATATTTGGAATATAAAAAGAAAAAAAATAATGATGAAGATAATAAATATTTTCTAAGTGATTTGTCTCTATTCAATGACGTATTAAATTTATTCAGTGATAAATATTCTAATAAAATTTCTAGAGAATTTTCTGAAAATACTATTATAAAAGATTGTGATATTTATAAGTCAAACAAAGATTTAATAGATGATTTTATTGGATTATATAATGATTTTGAATTTGAAACAAATAACAATGAAGGCAAAAAAGAAAAGCTTAAATTAGACGCTGAAAAAAATTGTGTTTGTGATCTTCTTTTAATTGATGAAAACAAATACGGAAAAACATACAAAAATATTTATAAAAAATACATAGAATTACAAAATAATGAATTAGAAAAATTATTAACAATAAAAATTGATAAAAGAATATTCAATGAAAACTGTAAAATCAAAATAAATGTTCAACAAATTAAAGAGAATGAAATATTTACATTTGATATACCAAAAATATTTAATTTTATTTCTGTAGTTTGTAATTCATCATATAGAAAAATAATTGACACTCAAAATTATGAAAATTATAATGAATATGAAATAAGTCTTGATGCAATTGAGGATGTAATGACTGATTTATTACTTAAAAATAAAAAATTATTAAATACTGAAATAATAGATTTTAGTTATGACAATGAAGTATTTGCACATGAAATTGGAGATTTAGTTACAAATTTCGAATATGGTGATACCAAGATAAGTATTACAGATAAAGTTGTATTTTATAATTATATTATTGATAATAATGGAAATAATGATAAATATAGAATAATCATAAATAATTTTATAACATTAATCGAATATTTAAATAAAATCAAAAAAGATGAAAATAATTCAATAACTGGAAGTACAAAAATTAGCGATATTGATATAGTTAAAAATCAAAAAAATATATCTGACGATTTCTTGAATATATTTAAAAATAAAGATGATTTAACCGTAAATAAAGTACCTAATATGTTTGATTATTATTTAAAAATTATATTTAAATATATTAAAAAAGACATAGAAAAATATCAAGAAATAAAAAAGGTCAATTCACAAAATAAAGAGAATAGTAAAGAAAAAAAAGAAGAAGTAAAAGTCTATTTAGATGAAAAAGTATTAAAACAATTAGAAGAAATTTTTAAAAATAAAGATTTAATAATTAAAAAAGAATCTTTGGCATCTGCAATAAGATTATTTATAAGTCTAGTTTTATATAGAGAAGATGAAAAGGATAAAGATAAAAGAATTAAAAGTAATAGGAAAAATATAGTAGATTATTTAAAAGGAAAAGATTTATGGGATGCAAGCATATATAAAGATTCAGGATTTGAAAAAAATTTAGAAGAAATCAAATCATTAAATATTAAAATAAAGGAAATTTTATGGTTTTATTATTATTTGATTAACAATAAAGATGAAGGATTTGAAGATGAAGTGAAAGAATACAAAATAAAATTGGAAGAAGAGGAACAAAGACGAAAAGAAGAGCAGGAAAAAATTGTAAAGCAACAAAAGGAAGAAGAAGAAGCTAGAAAACACAAAGGCCGAGAAAGGCGTAGAAAAGATGTAGAGGAAGAAGAGGAAGAAGAGGAAGATAGAAATCATAAAGATCGAAAAAAACGTAGAAAACATGAAGAGGAAGAAGAGGAAGAAGAAGAAGATGATAATAGACATAAAAGAAGGAAACAAAGAAATAAAAAGGCAAATGATGATGAAGATGAAGACGAAGATAATACTCAAAAATCTCATAAAGGGAGAAGAAGAAAAAAATCAGAAGATTAATTTAAATTTCATTTTTACATATATATTATAAAATAATTAAAAAATTAAATAAATAAAAATTAAAATATAAAATCTATGAATAAAATATTATTATCTAAAATAA